>ENA-OSET01003517-OSET01003517.1-sediment-metagenome-genome-assembly--contig:-NODE-3517-length-14329-cov-3.119702_pt1 | contig 14329 bp, 12 predicted proteins | sample MGYA00237882_ERZ534229 | MGnify/ENA primary metagenome ERZ534229 (study PRJEB26408, sample SAMN06266212) | sediment metagenome | isolation source: Hudson Canyon methane seep mesocosm | place...
ATGAAACAAACTTTACAATTAAAATTGGGCCAACAGCTCACCATGACCCCCCAGTTGCAACAGGCCATCAGGTTGTTGCAGCTATCCACCCTTGACCTTCAGCAGGAAATTCAGGAAGCGCTTGATTCAAACCCCATGCTTGAAGTCAACGAAGGCGGTGAAAGTGAAACAGAAGGCACAAAAGAGAACGACGCCAACACCACCAGCGACGCTCCTGCCGAGACAGAAGCCCACAGTTCACAAGCAGACTCTGCAGACGCAAATAAAGCTGACGCTCAGGACGCCATGGAGTCAGGAGACCCTGCAGACACCTTACAGGATGATTGGAACGACGCAATTCCTGACGATTTGCCAGTAGACACCAATTGGGATGAAGTCTACCAATCGGCTCCTTCCCCGGGATCAGCGCCTGCAGGTGACGGCGAAGACTCGGACTTTGAGTCCAGGCGAGCCGTCACCGAGTCACTACAAGATCACCTGCTGTGGCAGCTCAATCTGACCCCCATGAGCAATAACGACCGGATCATTGCCCTGGCGATCATCGACGCCGTAGAGCCTGACGGCATGTTGGCAAGCACCATTGAAGATATCCACAGCGGTTTAGTTGACGACACAGATGAAATGCCGATTGAGCTCGACGAGGTGGTCGCTGTTCAGCATCGTATTCAGCAATTTGACCCCATTGGGGTGGCAAGCCAGGATCTCAGCGAATGCCTGCTGGTGCAACTGAATCAACTCCCTTCCGATACGCCTCTGCTGGAAGCTGCTAAACTCATAGTAAGAGAATATCTTGCCCTGCTGGGCAGTCGCGATTACAAACAATTGATGCGGCGGGCAAAACTGAAGGAGCCAGAGCTCAAACATGTCATATTGCTTATTCAGGCACTCAACCCCAGGCCGGGCGACGCCATTGACAGCAGCGACACCCAATACCTCGTGCCCGACGTCTATGTCAGCAAGCAGGATGACCGCTGGATGGTAGAACTCAATCCCGACATCGCTCCCAAGATTCGTATCAACAACGAATACGCCTCGATGGTTAAACGAGCAGACAACAGCAGCGACAACACCTTTCTGCGAGACAATTTGCAAGAGGCCCGCTGGTTTTTGAAGAGTCTGCAAAGCCGCAATGAAACACTGCTCAAAGTCTCCAGCTGTATTGTTGATAAACAGAGAGGTTTTTTAGACTTCGGCCCTGAAGCGATGAAACCGCTGGTGCTGCATGATGTTGCAGAGACCGTAGGCATGCACGAATCGACCATATCACGGGTGACCACCCAGAAGTTCATGCATACCCCCCAGGGTGTATTTGAACTGAAATACTTTTTCTCAAGCCACGTCAGCACAGACAGCGGTGGCGAATGTTCATCAACGGCAATTCGAGCCATTATTAAAAAGCTCGTCGCGGCAGAGAATGCCCAGAAACCACTTAGTGACAGCAAGATAACCACTGTGCTCGCCGACCAGGGCATCAAAGTAGCCCGTCGAACGATCGCAAAATATCGCGAATCGCTGGGCATTCCCCCGTCGAATGAGCGCAAACGACTGGCCTAAACGCCAGCCGCGAGAATAGATTTATAACGAGGCACTCGGGAGTCCGGCAAATTCCTTGTCGGACAGGAGTCAAACTAACGACACGAGGAACCATGTATGCAAATCAATATTAGCGGTCATCATGTAGAAGTCAGCCCTGCGCTGAAAAACTATGTCAATGCCAAACTGGAAAGGTTATCCAAACACCACGATCGAATTACCAGCACCAATGTCATTCTCTCAGTAGAGAAACTCGTCCAAAAAGCTGAAGCGTCGGTGCACGTCAGCGGCAAAGATTTTTTCGCCAATTCCGAATCTGAAGATCTTTACGCCGCAATTGATACACTTTCTGATAAACTTGACCGCCAACTGATCCGTCACAAAGAAAAACAGCGAAATCATCACCGTTAAATCTATGCAAATCGAAACGATCCTCGCCCCCCGCCGCACATTGTGTGCGCAGCAGGGGGGTAGTAAAAAGCGCGTCTTGGAGCGCTTGGCCCAGGCCATCGCACAAGACATTCCCTCAATTGATGCGGATGATTTGTTCCGCAGTTTAATCGCCAGAGAACGTCTCGGCTCAACGGGTATTGGCCACGGAATCGCCATTCCCCACTGCCGGGTTAAAGATTGCCCCTCTACCATTGGCGCCCTGATTACACTCGCAAGGCCCATAGACTATGACGCAATAGATTCTGAACCTGTCGATATACTGTTTGCGTTACTCGTGCCTGAGGAGGCCCACGACGAACACCTGCAAACACTGGCGGCATTGGCGGGCGCGTTTTCCGATAATACCTATCGACAAACGTTAAGACAGTCGACAAATAATGAAATGCTCTATCAATCAGCCGTGGTGCTGCCGGAGTCACCGTGACTGCAACACACAAGGAAGTCATCGTCTCAGCGTCGCAAAATAGGAATAGTTAGCCATGCGCCTGGTAATCATCAGTGGTCGTTCAGGATCAGGAAAAAGTACCGCCCTTCATGTCTTGGAAGATGTTGGTTTCAACTGCATCGACAACCTGCCCGCCAGCCTGCTGCCCGACCTGGTTAAGCAGATTTCCGAGCAGGATGATGTAGAAGAGCAACGTGTAGCCGTGAGTATTGACGCGCGGAACGACCTGAAGAACCTCCAACAGTTTCCCGCATTACTGGAAGCTGCATCGATTCCCTCTCTAAAATCCGAGACGATTTATCTCGACGCTAGATTACCGGTGTTGATAAAACGCTTTAGCGAAACTCGCCGCAAGCACCCCCTCAGTAGCAAACATTTAGATTTAACCGAGGCCATCAGTCGAGAGCAGGATATACTCGAACCCATTCTGCGCAGCGCTGACTTAAAAATTGATACAAGCGATCTCAGCTTGCACGATCTCAGGGACTTGGTTAAACAACGCATTGTCGACGAATCCGACAAAGGCATGGCCATTTTATTTCAATCCTTCGGCTTTAAATATGGCGTTCCCGTCGATGCCGACCATGTGTTTGATGTACGCTGTCTTCCCAACCCCTACTGGAAACCGCAACTGCGCGCACAAACCGGCTTGGATCAGGGGGTCATTGACTTTCTCGAAGCAGAAGCCGATGTGCGCGACATGCTAAAAGATATACAACAGTACCTGAAGCGCTGGCTGCCTTGTTTTGAGGCCAACAATCGTAGTTACATTACCATCGCCATCGGCTGTACCGGAGGCCAACACCGCTCGGTTTATGTCAGCCAGCAACTACTCGCCGCCTTTAAGGATCTCTATTCCAATGTGCAGGTGCGCCACAGAGAACTAAAAAAACAGGGACAAACATGATAGAAACACAGCTGACTATCATCAACAAACTGGGGCTTCACGCCCGTGCTGCCGCTAAATTGTCCTCGACCGCCGCCAGCTTTGGCAGCGATATCCAACTGGGCGTCGAAGGGAAGTTTGTCGATTGTAAAAGTGTGATGTCACTGATGTTATTGGCCGCCGCCCAGGGCCGTGAGATTACTTTCATTATTGAAGGAAAAGACGAAGAGCTCGCTAATGAAACACTGTGTGCGTTGGTGAATGACTATTTCGGCGAAGGCGAATAACCCTCCATGCAACTGTCAGCGGAAGAGCTCAACGCCCAGACACAAACACAGCTCGGCGAGCTTTATGAAGCGCTGGAGTCTGGCGCTTCACTGCAAATCAAACGCCTGCTCAATGGCCTTAAACCCGTAGAAATTGCCCATTTACTGGAATCCTCCCCTCCCCAGGCGCGGCGAGTGCTCTGGCACTGGCTGGACCGGGAAAAGGAAGGTGAAGTGCTTCAAGAGTTATCGGAGGATATTCAAACCGCCTTTCTGAAACACATGGACACCCAGGAAGTCGTTGAAATCACCGAGGGTATGGGCGCCGACGATATTGCAGACATTTTGCAGCAGCTGCCCGACCGCGTCATTAAAGAAGTTCTGGCCGCCATGAGCGCACAGGACCGCCAGCGGGTTGAATGTGTACTGCCCTACGATGAGGATACCGCGGGTGGCATGATGGATACCGATACCATCACCGTCAGACCCCGATTTACACTGGACGTGGTACTACGCTATCTGCGGCGTCACGATGAAATACCCGCCTCAACCGATGCATTATATGTGGTCAATCGCAACGATGAGTTTTTGGGTGTTTTACCCATGTCCAAATTGCTCACCACCGACCCCATTGTCACCGTCAAAGAAGTGATGGATACCGAAGCAGACAGCATCAACGTGGGAATGGACGACAGTGAAGTCGCCAGCTTATTTGAGCGCCGCAATTGGGTCTCTGCCCCTGTCGTGGACGATCAAGGTTTACTATTGGGTCGAATCACCATTGATGACGTGGTAGACGTGATTCGCGATGATGCCGATCACTCTCTCATGAGCCTGGCGGGCCTGGACGAGGAGGAAGATACCTTTGCCCCCGTTATGCGCACCACTCCCCGACGGGCAATCTGGCTAGGTGTTAACTTAATCACCGCCATTATTGCCTCAGCCGTCATCAATATTTTTCAAGAGACTCTGGACAAGGTGGTGGCCCTGGCGATTTTAATGCCAATTGTCGCCAGCATGGGAGGGGTGGCGGGCAGCCAGACCCTGACGGTGATGATTCGGGGAATGGCCATGGGTCAGATTGGTAGGAACAACCTGAGTTGGCTATTATCAAAAGAATTTCGGGTGGGGCTCATCAATGGTATGTTGTGGGCCTTAGTGATGGGTGCGGTGGTTTCAGTGTGGTTCAATGATATTACTCTGGCCCTCATTATTGCCGCCGCCATGCTGATCAATTTGTTAACGGCAGCGCTGGCCGGCGCCTTGCTGCCTGTTATTTTGAAAACCATTAAAATCGATCCGGCACTCGCGGGCGGCGTTGCTCTGACAACCGTCACTGATGTCGTGGGCTTTTTCACTTTTCTGGGCCTTGCCACCCACTTTTACGCGTAGAGAGTTATGAGCAGAAAAAAGAATAGACATGAACCGCAATACGACGAAGAGTTTGACGAGGAGCTGCCAAAGAGCAAGAGCCAGATCAAACGTGAAATGGAGTCGATGCAAGTACTGGGAGAGCAGTTGGTAAAGATGACCGAAAGCCTGCTGCACGAAGTGCCACTGGATGAAACCCTGAAACATGCCATCATGCAAGCTCGCACCATGAAACACCGAGAGGGCTATCGTCGGCAAATGCAATATATCGGCAAGCTCATGCGTGCAGCCGACGTTGAGGCCATTGAAGCAACATTGCACAAACAATCACAAAAAGACGCGGAACAGGTTCATTTTTTACATTTGGCCGAAACCTGGCGCGACCGAATACTCGAAGAGGGTGACAGCGCTCTCAATACGTTCATGAACGACTATGCCGACGCCGACAGGCAATACCTCCGTCAGATTCTGCGCGCGGCAAATAAAGATAAAAAAGAAAACAAACCGCCCGCGAATGCCAGAAAACTCTTCAAATACCTGCGGGACATCATCAGCACAAACGAATAAAAAAGAAAGCTAGGGGTCGGGCACCTCTTTTGCGGGAGTCTCTTTTGCAGGAGCCTCTTTTACAGGAGTTTTGTTCGAAGGCGTGTCTTGCTGTATCTGGTTTTCTTTTGATGCCTCCCGCTTGTCAATTTCCGATGCATCCTTGCGGGCTTCATCCCGTGCAGATGCGGCGGACTGACCTGTTTTTTTAGCGGACTTTGCGTCAAACATCCGTTCAAATTTCAATTCAGGATCCACCCAGCTACCTTTGATCGAATAACTCAGTGAAGACAGCTGATCGATGGTTTTCTCAAACAACTTGCTCGCGACATACACCCCTGCTGCGGCAGGCAAACCCGCCGCAAACGCAGCCCAAAAGGCAATATTATTGCCAACGGGCAAGGTGGCGATAAGAGTGGTATCCAACGTTTCCTGATCGAGATGAATCGTGCCTGCCAACTGCATTTTACTGGAGGGGGTTGATACTGTTAAAGGTTCCAGCAAATACAAATTGCCGGCTTCAAAATGCATTTTGGAGTCAATCTTGTCATAGGCCATTCCGCTATTCACTACGTCGGAGAAATCCAGCTTAAGCCTGCGTACGAGTGTATCAAAATTCAATAAACCCATAAGACGTAACAAAGGGTTATTGCCGACATCTCCCGCCCGGTTAAACCGCCCCTTCCGCACCTTCATTGTCAGGTCGCCTTCGATCGCCGGCAGGTGAAAATTGGCAGGGCTGCCCGCCCACTTCAAATCTACATCATAGCGGGCAGATTCACTTTCAATGACTTTTGGCAGCTTCCACGCAGCCATCGCGTCAGACAGGTTTTTAGTCTCTAATCGCCCCTGGAACGCCGTGCGATGTTCTCCTTCCTCTTCGTACCAATACAGCATTGCACCTTCTTCCGGTTTTACACCTGATACGTCTATGCCTCGAACATTGCCACGAATATCACTGATGGCTACCCCGCGTTCGTCAGGCTGCAATAGCATCGACCAACTACCGTAAGATTCTGAGCCGATACTGAAGTCTTCTGTGGCGAAGGAGAGCGCGACAAACTTGCTGAGATCTACACCCGCCAACACATCGACGGGGGGTGCTTGCTGCTCACGTTCAATACCTGCGGGGGTATCAGTTTCCAAAGGCGCCTCGGACTCTGAACCCGCCTGGGGGTCAAAAGTCGGCAATCGCAAAAAGGCCATATCGAACTCAAGCGGTAGGGATACATCGTCGTAGATACGAATATTACCCGCTGTCATCTGGCTGTTAGCCGTCAGGCTCCATCCACCGGCATAACGAAAACCTCTAAGGTCCAGACCCGCGATGGAATAACCCTCATAGTCAAATTCCTCAAACGCCAGGTTTACAATTTGTTTTAGCGCATTAACCTTTTTTTCTTGATTGCCCTTCTTATCGAGGAGGGCTTGGGTCTTGAAAGCGTCATAACGTTTAAATACATCATTCCACTCGCCGAAGTCGACTTTCTCAATATGGCCTTCCAGAGAGAAAACACCCTCTTTTGGCAGGCTGGGCTCCCCCCTTAGAGAGACACCAGCACTGACAAGAGTCGCGCCTTTTTGTAAAAAAAGTCCACGAGCGGATTCGTTATAATGAATATCATAGAGGGTCTTTTCAGGGGCTACGGTCGCAGAGACATGAAGCGGTGCTGGCGTCGTCGATTCTTTGCCATAGGGTTGCGGCAGGTTTAGAGAGGTTCCCTCCAGGGTCGAGTCTACGGTTACGAGCGCCTGGTAATTTTGATTGGCGGCCCGGGAAGGCACAGCCACCCTGACCTCAAAGTCTGATTCACCCACTAAGAAATTCAATTCAGGCAGTGAGGTCCACCGCGCGATGTCACTCACCTCCAGACGACCACCAATATGCACTTGAGTACGAGCGATAAGGCCATTCTGTTTTGGGCTGGAAATCTTCACCTCAATGGGCCGCTGCCATAACTGAGCGCTCAGATCAGAGGCCTGTAATCCACTCGCATCGGAATAGAGCAAACTACCTTCAATGTCGGATGCATGAATGTTGAGATTGTTCATACTCAGCTGGCTTTCAGACAGGTCGACAACGACCTTTTGCCGCATGCCCGGGTCACCAGCTACAAGGGGAACAGATAAATCCAGGTCAATTTTCATATCGCCAGCCAAGGCCCAACTGTCTAATCCGGTGCCAATGGCGTTGTGGATTGGGCTCTCTAATAACACCCTAAGTCCATCGCTCGCATCACCGGTAACGGCTGCGTTTACATCTAATAAAAAACCTTTGCCGTCTGGATTGGGCGATGCGTGAACCACCGCCTCTTCCACATGACTTTCATAGAGGCTGGCGGATGCCACTGTCGCATCCACGTCCAGATCATCAACTGTCAAAAAGCCATCAATGTCCGAAAGCCCGGGCCACTCAGGGTGGTAACGCAGTTCGGTCTCGTCGAAGTCCAGATAGAGCTGAATGGTACGTTTATCAGCGGCACCTTTTGTCAGGGAACCGCGATAGAGAAAACCACCGTCCTGAAGCCTGCCCTCACTCAAACTACTCTTGAGCCACTTGCGCAGGCTCTCGGGCGTGGTAAAGGGAACATATTTTTCGTGGTATTTAATGTGGCTGTTCTGCAAGCCAATTTGCAGGACCAACTCACTGTCGGCCGTGCCCTTTTTCCAGGGTGCAAACACGTGAAAATAAGCCGCGGCACTGCCGTCTTCCCCGCTGAACTCCAGCAGTCCGCTGTTGACATAAATCGCGTTATTGTCGGGTTGCAAGTCCCAGCGCACCTGACCCATCGCCTGTTGGTAGGCAAGGGGTTTATCGTAAACTTTGGGGTAGTGCATACTAAATCCGGTACGACTATCCAGATCGACAAATCCCCCTGAACGATCCGCGTGCACATATCCATCCACTTGTGTCACAGCAGGCGCCCCTTTCCAGGCACCGGTGCCCACCTGATCCAGGTTGGCCTTGAACGCCCACTGCCCCGGATCGTCGAGTGGCAGGGTTAATTCAATGTTGCGAAGGGAACCGACCGGAGAAAGTGTTTCCAGAATGTCAGCCGCCTTCCCCGTCAACAAGGCCTGCTCCTTCACAAACGCCAGCCAGGCCGCATTATCGATGTGGTTCATCAATACTTGCAGGGGCTGGTCTTTTTCGACACGGGAGATTTGCAGATCAAATGGCGCGATTGTTTCCGCGTCATTGATGAGTACCTGCCCGATTGTCATTTGACTCTGACCTTTCGCCGTCCATTGCCCTTCAAACTCAGCACTTAAATGCTTAAGCCCGGGTTTCTCACGATTCAAGTCGAGGGGAATATCTTCTGCATCGACGTAACCGCTCCAGGTATAACGGCCCTTATTTGACAACTCGGCCCAGAGTTCCAGGTTCACTTTGCCCGGCAAATTCGAATGGTCAACAACGATGTCTTCAGCCGCTGAAGATTTGCCCACAAAACTCGATACCGCGCTCAGTGCGGAACCCGTGGGCAGATCCTGAAACCGCAGCCACATTCGGGAGGAGAAATTCTCTTTATCTCGCGGATCCCCCAGGCCTTCAACAATCAGGCTGACGGCATTTTTACGCCCCTCAACATCGAGCCCGGCACTAATTCGATGAAATTGATCGGTGTTTTCCAGTGAGATAATAGGCACACGAATATTCGATTGATGGCCATCGTAAAACGAGAAGTCCAGATTGGCCTCTAACAGTTGTACACGTGGTCCAAGCAAGAAAATATCGAAGGGGTCATCAATCGTGAGATTGGCATCAACGGTTGACGTGGATTGGGGCATGCCCTTGATCCACCATCTGCCCTGTTCATTTTGTGCAAACCCAAGGTTCACGTTTTGCAGAACAATCGTGCCCCAGACCAAACGCCTCAAGCTGAGGCTCGACAAAATGTCCAGGCGAACTTCCGCCCGAGCAATCACCAGCGCCTCTTCACCGCGCTCGTCCATCAATCGCAGGTCGCGGAGATTCATCGCCGGCAACAGGCCATACCACTCGCCGTTCAACTCCCCCAACTCCACTGTCATGCCAGTGGTTGTTGAAAGGTAGTGGGCCAATTCTGTTTTGTAGTCGCCGAGTGAGGAACTGGCGATTCTGCCAAGCTGTACCAACACCGCCAGGGAGATCAGCACAATGGCGATCATACTCCAGAAGCGTTTAACAACTAAACGAACAATGTCGGACATAAATTCTCTTAACGATGACTCAACTTGACTGACAATCAGACAAGGATAATGTCATATTGCTCCTGGCTGTATACAATTTCGACCTGGAATTGAATCGTGCAACCGACAAACTCTTCGAGGTCAGCAACATTCGACGACTCTTCATCCAGCAAGCGGTCGATCACCACCTGAGAGGCGAGCACCAAAAACTTTACGTCATCGTAGGCCCGGGCCTCCCGCAATATTTCTCGAAAAATTTCATAACAAATGGTTTCGGCCGAGCGCAGCGTGCCTCGCCCGTCGCAGACACTACAAGGGTCACACAAAACCTGTTCAAGGGACTCCCGTGTGCGCTTGCGAGTCATTTCAACCAAACCCAACTCTGAGACACCTGTCACTTTGATTTTTGCGCGATCACGATCCGTCATTTTCTCGAGAGTTCGCAAGACCTGACGCTGATGTTCGGTATCTTGCATATCGATGAAATCGAGAATAATTATACCACCCAAATTGCGTAAACGAAGCTGTCGCGCAATGGCGGTTGCCGCCTCAAGGTTGGTTTTATAGATTGTTTCTTCCAGATTCCGGTGCCCGACAAACGCGCCGGTATTCACATCCACCGTCACCATCGCCTCTGTCTGCTCGATAATTAAATAACCACCAGACTTCAGAGGAACTTTCTTTTCCAGTGCTCTTTGGATTTCATCCTCCACACTGTGGAGATCAAATAGGGGTCGCTCACCGGGATAGTGTTCAATTAGAGGGCTGGTTTCCGGTGTGTAATGCCCGGAAAATTCTAGCATGTGTGCATAGGCCTCTCTGGAATCGACCCGAATCTTTTCAGGTTTCGCCAGATCGCGCAATGTTCTCAGATAAAGCGGTAAGTCCTCGTAGATCGCCGCAGGCACAGGACTGTGACTAATGTTTTTTTCCAGGTCCGCCCAGAGTTTATATAAAAACGGGATGTCGGCACGCAACTCATCTTCACTAGCCCCTTCCGCCACGGTTCGCACAATAAAACCGCCAGCCTGATCACCATCATTAAAGGGTTTAACGCAGTCTTCCACCAGTGTTTTCAGACGCTCGCGTTCCGCCTCATCGTCAATACGGGTGGATATACCAATATGGCGAGTGTAAGGCATATAAACCAAATATCGAGAAGAGACCGATAAATGCGTGGTCAACCGGGCTCCTTTGGTGCTAATGGGGTCTTTTGCTACTTGCACCAGCAGTGACTGCCCTTCTCGTACCAATAAACGAATGTCGGCAAGCTCTCGCCCTCGATCTTCCATGCCCTCTTCATCGAGAGGCGCAATGTCTGCGGCATGAATAAACCCTGCCCGCTCCAGGCCAATATCGACAAATGCCGCCTGCATGCCAGGCAGCACCCGGACCACCTTGCCTTTATAGATATTCCCCGTGTACCCCTTGCGCTGGGTACGCTCAATATAAACCTCCTGCAGCATGCCGTTTTCAATCAGGGCAACCCGCGTTTCGGTAGGGGATACGTTGACCAGTATATCTTCACTCATCGAGTTTCGGTTCCAGGCTGCCAAAGGCGCAGCTCAAATTCTTTTAACATGGGTACCAGCGTTTCAATCGGCAGGCCCACAACACCACTGTAACTGCCGCTGATATGCTCTACCAACGCACCACCCAGGCCTTGAATACCATAGGCACCGGCTTTATCCGCAGGTTCCCCGGTTTGCCAATATTCCCTCGCCTCGGCCTCGCTAAAAGCCCTGAAGCGGACGCTAGTCTCAGATCGACGCACAATGCATTGCTGATCATCCACAAGGCAAACAGCGGAATACACCAAGTGCTCACGACCGGACATGGACATGAGCATAGAGACAGCATCTGCCTCGTCTCTTGGTTTTTCCAGCAAAGTATTGTTAAGCAGGCCAAGAGTGTCTGCCCCCAGCACCGGACCGGGGCTCAAACCCGCGTGTTTAACCGCGGCAAGGCCAGCTCTGGCTTTTTCACGGGCCAGCCTTTCCATATACGCAATCACCGATTCATCGGGTGTTTTGCACTCGGCAACATCCACATTGATCAGCTGATAGGACACACCAATTTGCTGAAGGATCTCCCGTCGCCGAGGCGATTGGGAAGCCAGGTAGAGAAAAGACATTACCTTTTGATTTTCCTGTGTTTAATCAATGTGATCCCCAGTAGCAATGACGCCTTTCAGAGGGGCAGTATAGCGGCTAAGTCAGTTGATTCGGTAGTGTACCCGCAGCTTATCCAGGAGATAGACAAGTACTGGCCAGCACAAGGCACTACTAATGGCCGGCAGCAGAAAAAGCAGCATGGCCGCCTCGTTCCCTCTGAGGCTGTGAACCCAATTACCAAACAGTTGGTGAATGCCCACCAACACAAAAACCCAAAAGGCCTGCTGCCACGTCTCAAAACTGCGCAAGCGCTGATAAGACAGCAGGCAAATATAGGCAATGACCACTAACCCCAGAGCGTGCAAACCCAGAGGGGTGCCCTCCACGACATCTTGCGCCATTCCCATGCCCCACATAATGCCAGGGCCAATGCGATGGGGGAGATAAACCGCCCAGTAGATGCCCAATAGGGCCACAAACTCCGGCCTCACCCAGCGCAACTCAATGCTAATGGGATAAACCGCCAATAACATCGCCAATACAAAAGACACCGCAATCATCGACAGCGTATTACGAGAGGCTTCCGCCATCACGACTCACCGTCAAATTTGCTGAAGACCAACAAGACATGTCGACTGCGATTCATTTGGGCCATGGGTCGGGCAATAACCGTGGCAAAGGGTTGTCCCGGATCCCTCACAACGGAGGCGACCTCTGCAACGGGGTAACCGGATGGGAAGCGTTGCCCCAGACCTGAACTCACCAACAAATCGCCTTCACGAATATCGACCGTGTTGGATACATGTCGCAGCTTAAGTTGATAGAGATCTCCCACCCCCTCTGCAACCGCCCTGACACCATTGCGATTAATTTGTACCGGCAGCGCGTGGGTAGCGTCCGTCGCCAACAAGACCACACTGTGGTCGAGACTGAGTTCAATCACCTGCCCCATCAAACCAAAGGCGTCCAGCAGTGGCTGACCAACATAAACACCGTCATTGCTGCCTTTGTTTACCACCACCGTGTGTCGCTGGGGGTCTGGTGAAACACCAATCAGTTCCGCAACCAATACCCGGTCCTGAATCATTTCTGCACTGTTGAGCAACTGCCGCAAGCGCACGTTCTCAGCCGCCAATGCCGCCATCGTCTGCAGTTTGCGTTTATGAATCAGCAACTCTTGTTCGAGAGTGGCATTTTGGAGACGAAGATTTTCTTCGCTAATAGAGATCTCTTCTCCCCAGCGAGAGAATCGACCGGGTAAATCCGTTATCCAGTAAAAGGGAGTGGCTACAACATTGAGTCTGCTGCGCACGGGATCAAGCCAGTTGGTATAAATATTAACCAGAACAAGCAGCATCGCCACCAGTACCAGACTGAGCACTCGCGACGATTTACTTGGGCCTTTGCTAAACAGCGGTTTAATCTGACAACCTCCTGTTCAGGAAGATCATACGGTCAGGATGACAGCAGATCGATATTTAAAGTGTCCATAACTTCCATTGCCTTACCGCCACCACGTGCCACGCAGGTCAGAGGATCATCCGCGACAAGAACCGGCAAACCGGTTTCTTCGGTGAGCAGGCGATCCAGGTCACGCAGCAAGGCGCCGCCACCGGTTAAGACAATGCCACTTTCAGCAATATCCGAGGCAAGCTCAGGTGGGGATTGCTCCAGCGCACTTTTTACCGCCTGAACAATGCCGGCCAGAGTTTCTTGCAGGGCTTCGAGAATTTCGTCGCTGTTAAGCGTGAAGCTGCGAGGTACACCCTCTGCCAAATTGCGACCGCGCACATCAATTTCTCGCATTTCGCTGCCGGCGTAGGCACAGCCCACTTCCTGCTTAATGCGCTCAGCGGTGGCATCACCAATCACAGAGCCGTAATTGCGACGGACATAATTAACAATCGCCTCATCAAAGCGGTCACCACCCACTCTCACCGAGTCGGAGTAGACCACACCATTAAGCGATATGATGGCTATCTCGGTGGTACCACCACCGATATCAACCACCATGGAACCATTGGCTTCATCGACCGGCAGGCCCGCACCAATAGCCGCGGCCATAGGCTCTTCAATCAAGCGAACCTCGCGTGCACCGGCACCCAGTGCCGATTCGCGAATGGCCCGTTTTTCCACTTCAGTCGACAGGCAGGGCACACACACCAGAACCCGTGGGCTCGGTTGGAACCAGCTGTTCTCATGCACCTTTTTAATAAAATGCTGAAGCATTTTTTCGGTGACCTGGAAATCGGCAATCACACCGTCTTTTAAAGGTCGAATTGCGGTAATATTACCGGGCGTACGGCCCAGCATACGCTTGGCCTCGACACCCACAGCTTCGACGATTTTTTGGCCATTATGATGACGAATGGCAACAACGGACGGTTCATCTAGAACAATTCCGCGGTCGCGAACGTAAATAAGGGTGTTGGCGGTACCCAGATCAATTGATAAGTCGTTGGAAAAGGCTCCACGAAGGCGCTTTAGCATTAGAGGTTCAAACCCTTGTTTTTTCTAAAATTCTTTCAAGAATGGCACTCTA
>ENA-OSET01003518-OSET01003518.1-sediment-metagenome-genome-assembly--contig:-NODE-3518-length-14321-cov-25.987012_pt1 | contig 14321 bp, 10 predicted proteins | sample MGYA00237882_ERZ534229 | MGnify/ENA primary metagenome ERZ534229 (study PRJEB26408, sample SAMN06266212) | sediment metagenome | isolation source: Hudson Canyon methane seep mesocosm | place...
TTCAGGACTGCGTATATGGTATTCAAATGGCCAGAAAGCTAAAAGGCGTATTTTAGGACTTGTGTGTAAGGAGATGCTACCAATGGCATCCTACTGAAATACACCTTACATTTAAACCAGAACGTGAAATTGAGGACTCCGAACTACTTGGATTTAGTCGAACCCTTTTTAATCAAGCTTACCCTGCTATTACAATTCCGCGGGCCTTGCTAGCGCTACCACTACAAATTAAACACTCTGACCGCACTCTATGCACTGCTATTCCTGATGAGTTTGTTTCTAAGGTGCAGCATATGATTACCCCCTACCTTTCAGATAATCATCTAACTATCGCGCTCGCAGCAGACTTAGCCGGAACCAGTACCCGTACATTTCAGCGGCGTCTAAAAGACCAAAATAGTAATTTTTCAGATATTGTTGATAAGGCGAGAGTGTTTCAAGCCTCTTCTCTTTTAAAAGAAAATAACTTGAAACTAATTGATATTGCCCTTTCACTTGGCTATAGCGATGCCTCAAATTTTACACGAGCCTTTCGGCGTTGGATGGGAGTTTCTCCTAAAGAGTATCGTCGGTTATTTGGTAGTGAGGCGAACGTTTTTTAGATCGTTGCACTTAGTCTTCCCTGTTAAACGCCACACTTATACCCATCACACTTGAAGATGCAGTTTTTTTTCAACCGTCATCCCCGCATGCTTTTAGCGGGGATCTACTTAAAACACTAGACTCCCGCCAAAAGCATGCCGGAGTGACGGGAAATAAATTTTCTGCATCTTCATGTAGTTTGGGTATATACCCTGCATTTTTCAAAAATATATTGCGCAATTTTTACGCGTCTGGGAAATTAAACAGTCCCTTCCAGAAACCCCTGTAAAAAAATGGTGTTAATAAGGTTCAATTTATTAGTATGATATGTTTTTAAACTGTCAGTATTTTTATTAAATTGGAGTGCTATAAATGAAAAATAATAGTTATGTTGCTTTATTTGCAATATTTTTAACAAGTAATTGCTTCGCTGATACAACAACAACCATAAATCCAGATGGCAGTACTACTGTTGTCGAAACATCGACTACACCTGCTCCACCTCCCGCAGCTGCACCTGTTGGAACGGCACCAAAAATTATTGGTCCAAAAGGAGTGACAGGAACCATTCGTCGATCTGATAGACGACAAGACAGGCGTTTAGAGGAGGACTTAAAGGACCTCAATGATGCTGTAGATAGAACCCCAAGTACTCAGCGTAACTCTGTTAATAGGGTCAACCGACGTTAATTGCTTTTAATTAGATATTCTGTATTGAAGCTGTGTTGCGATGAAAACAAAGCAGTATTTATTTAAGAGATGCGGTTCGGCTTAAATAGGGGCGGATATGTACCTGAAAGAAGGAAGGTTCAAATTGAATAAAAAAAGATCGATATTTATACGGCTAAACACTGCCATTATTTTGTTAGCATCTGGGTTAAGTTCTTCCATTTCTCTTGCAGCAGAGGAGCTTACGCCAGGGTTCAATTATAAAATCCCAGAATCCATCATGACACCAAACAAGGTGGAGACATCAATTGGCACATTAGATTTTTATGATGGCTTGCCTAGCGATGAAACTGCCAAAAAGGTTTTTGATTATCTAGATACAGCTCGAGGCATGCAGGTATTTTTAAGCGCAATCCCTGCTGCATCAGTGGAGGCAATGTATCTTGGGAATCGTAAAATGGGTGTGGAGGCATCTAATTACGTGCTCATCATGGATGACTTGATGGATTCACCGGCATTATTTCTAACAGGTAATACCGACACGGTTTATGTTTCTGGAATTCTGGATTTGAAAAAAGACGGCCCAACCGTCGTAGAAATTCCCGCAGGCAGTGGGCCAGGTACAGTAAATGATGCTTTTTTCCGTTTTGTAACCGATATGGGTGGTGTTGGACCTGATAGAGGTAAAGGTGGTACTTACCTAATTCTTCCTCCAGATTACAAAGGTGATCTGAAGTATAAGGAAGGTAGTGAAACTGTAGAAATGGAAATTGGTGGCGTAAAGAAAAAAGTCTTTGTTTCAAAATCAGCTAGCTATATTAACTGGTTAATCTTGCGTGGTTTTCTGGTCGATGGAAAACCGGATGTTGCCTCGAAAATGTTTCGTGAAGGCTTGAAAATATATCCACTGTCACAAGCAAACAATCAGCCTGAAATGCACTTCATTAATGGCTCGGGTAAATTTTTCAATACTATTCATGCCAATGATTATCACTTTTTTCCGGAAATTGATGCGGTAATACAGCGCGAACCCGTAGAGCTTTTTGAGCCTGAATTACGTGGCTTAATGGCCAGCATTGGTCTGCAAAAAGGAAAAAAATTCGCTCCTGATGCACGCATGAAAGAAATTTTGACCGATGCAATGAAGATTGGTAGTGCAACAGCACGAGCCTTATATTTTAATACTCGCATGCCCGATGCCTTCAAGTGGGAAGGCAGTCGATGGAAAACTGGCTTTGTCGGCGGTGATTACAATTGGCTGATTGATGGGGGTAAAGGTGGCCGTAATCTTGATGCACGTACCTATTTCTTCTATATGGCAACGGTAAACACACCGGCAATGGCTGCAAAATTTATCGGTAAAGGCTCGCAATATGCATTTGGCGATAGCGATAAGGATGGTAACTTTTTGTATGGTGACAAAAACTACAAGCTGAGTATTCCTGCTAATGTACCTGCCAGGGATTTTTGGTCTATTGTTGTTTATGACCCACAAACGCGCTCTCAGTTACAAACGAGTCAGAGATTTCCAAGTAAAAATAACAAAAAAGCAGGGCTTGTTGAGAATGCTGATGGATCTGTTGATCTTTATTTCGGACCGAAACCACCCGAGGGCAAGGAAGGTAATTGGATAGAAACCGTTCCAGGAAAGGGATGGTTTGTGTTATTACGCTTATATGGCCCGCTCGATGCATGGTTTGATAAGCAATGGAAACCTGGTGAATTTGAGTTAGTCGAATAGGTTCAGCGCATAATCACATACATTCAGCTAGAAATGTGTCGGTGATGTGAAGCGTTATTCCTTGTAAAAATATTTATCGCGAAGCAAAACTCAGTCGCTTGCGGCTGAGTTTTGACTCCAATTTTACATAAGATCCGTTACGTGAAGATTTTAGCGGTTACGTTGCGATAAGCCTGGATTATTACACGTTATGGCACTACCATACTTGGTGTTCATGATTGAAATAATCATAAAATTCCTGAGCGGGGTTTGTGCTCCGAATTCTGCGTTGCCCCCAATAAGCCTTCCCTTATATTTAGCAAATGCAGCTGCTTCATTAGTTTCAAATTCGTTACATCTCTACTTTTTTGTAATGCTATAATTAGAAGTTACTTCACTAATTTTCCTTTGAGTAGGATTTAATGACGCGTAGATTACTATTGATACCGCGACTATAAGTATAATTAAAATCGTAGGGCCACTAACCCAATCTTCATCAACATCAATTTTATTTTTATCAATACCTTCAGATTTCTTACGAACTGGAGGCAGGCTATCGTTACTCATAGGCTATCCCAAAAATCTCTCGGCACTTCCTCAATGGCTCATCCAGCATCAGTTTAATACTTTTATCTTTAAAATCATCCTTCGTCACTTGATCTTCCAGCCCCATGTGCAACTCAGTATACTAAGTTATCTCACCAGCGTCTTAATAGAAATAGGGCCTGTAATGCAGGACACTTTCTTAAGCCTGTTTCTTATGGCTAGCCACCCTATCACTTGAGAGTGAGTCACCGATTAGCCCCTCTAAGTAACACAGTGGACTTGTGTTACTTAGAGGGAGGAGTCGTGCAAATAGATACAACTATTTTATTGTTATTTATTCATCAAACTGCTTAGGCCATTGCCTTGCCGTATGAAAAATAGCTAGAATTTGTACTTGGTTATTATGAACACGGTAAGGAAGAATATAATGAGTCTTTCTTAAAACTAACTCTTTTGTTCCATTCACTCGACCAGGACGCCCTATTGCAGGGTTGCCTGTCAGCACAAGAACACGTTCATTAATTTCAGTTAAAAGCTTACTAGCCGCATTAATATTAGTTTCAGAAATATACTCAAATATATCTCTTAAGTCCTGTCTTGCAGGAGCTGACCAAACAATTTTCATTTATGCCGTCACTTTACTAGCAATAAGGTCTTTCATTTCATTCATAACAGAAGAATGATCTGTTAACTCTCCATTATCAGCAGCTTCAATCCCTTTTTTGACCTTATCTATTTGCCATCCATGTACATTGAGATATTCTTTGATAGCCTGATTAACAAGGTAATTGCGGGATCTATCTAAAGATTGTGCTAGGTCATCTAACTGATGGACAATGTTAGATTCAGTCCTAACAGTAAAAGCTTCTGCAGCCATAATAAGACCCATAGGTTTAAGGTGGTTCATTAGTCATCATACTAACACAATAGGGTGAAACTACACATCAAGGTACACTAATCATCATACTGACATCTCTAAAATAGAAGGCAATCAGCAATGCTTATCGAACCACAAATAATTGTATAAATATTGTACGATTTAAACGGTAGCCTTTGAATACGCTGAGCTGAGATAGTTACGCAAAAATTGCACACAATCTTATCCACAGAAAATGTGTGTAACTGTAGGTATAACTTGGATTGATGCTTAGTTATCCTCAAATAACACAATGTAAAATCACAGGGTTATGTTTGTTTCTTCTTATTGATTTATAAAGCTTGTTTATAGTTATCCATAGAAATGTAAGCCCCTAATAGTAATTATTATGCTGAGTATGACTATCATTCGCACCCAATTGCGACGCTACATGAACACCTTCACATCGCAAGACGTTATCTATTAATTGAGTAGTACTATCTTCATAAGCAATGAGATATTGGTGAGTATGATTCTTAGCACCAAGAACAGAGCGATTGCCGGCTATCCACTTAAGTCGGGGCAATATCAGAAGTTCTGTAGGCTCGTTGTATTCGTACCTACGCCTGACGGCTTTATTATTATGCCGGCTTAAAAGTAAAGCCCGAATAAGGGACTGCATGATAGCCTCCATAAATAGAAAAATGAGAAGTGCATCACAAAAACAAATAACATCATTAATGATTAATTCGACACAACCACTCTAAAGTAAAGAATATAACGCTGAAGACCCTTCTTTCTCTTGTTTAGTACCCAGAGTCATTTCAATGACATTAGAACTTAGGGGTGAATAAACCAGGTATAACTAGGACTTTAAGTCAGTTTTTTCTTTCTAAAATTGCAGATGAGTAGTATAAAAACACTACCAAAATGTTTTTTATGAGGTTTTTCTATGATGCGTTTCATCTGGCTGTTTATGTTAACAATAGGTATTGCACACGCTAATACAGGTGTGCAACCAACGATCCCTAAGCCACTGCAAGAATGGAACGCTTGGGTTCTTCAGGACTCTCCTACATACCAATGCCCTTTTTTTTATAATCAGCATCAAAAAAAATACTGCGCTTGGCCTAGTCAATTAAATTTGTCATTAAAAAAACGTAAGGGACATTTTAGTAGTTATTGGCAAGTCTATAATGATAGCTATATTAGCCTGCCTGGTAATTCTATTTTTTGGCCACAAAGCGTAAGTGTTAATGGTAAACCTGCCGTTGTCATCAAGCATAACCATAGCCCTGCTATTAAATTACCGGCTGGAAAGTATCATATTCAGGGCGATTTTTTCTGGAACAAAATACCTGATAGCTTAGCAATTCCAAAGCACACGGGGCTGATTTCTGTCAAAGTTCGTGGGAAAAACATTCCCTTACCGACTATTAAAAATAATCAACTTTGGTTAAAGACCCGTGATACTGGGAATAATACTCCCGCGTTGACTTCTGACCGACTTGATTTGCAAGTTTTTAGAAAAATTACTGACAACAATCCTTTGCAACTCGACACTCAACTGGTTTTACAAATTTCAGGCAAGCAAAGAGAAATCACACTGCCTCATGCTTTATTGCAAGATTTTATTCCTATTAATATCAATAGCCAACTACCTGCAAAATTAGAGCAAGATGGTAGCCTTTTGGTTCAAGTACGACCTGGTCGCTGGATCATTGAGTTAAAAGCTCGTCACCCTAAACTCGTTACAGATATTTCATTTAACGTACATACCCCTGCATGGCCTAAATCTGAAGTTTGGAGTTTTGTTGCTCAAACTGAGCAACGACTTATTGAAGTCACTCAACTAACGGCTGTTGACCCTAGTCAAACTAATATGCCAAACCAATGGAAGCAATTTCCTGCCTATCAAGTGAAGCAAGGCGAGACTATGCACTTCAATATTATTAGGCGTGGTGATCCTGAACCTGAACCGAATAACTTATTGCTAAAGAGACATTTATGGCTAGATTTTTCAGGAAATGGCTACACTATTCAAGATGAAATTAGTGGCCAAATAACCCATGGGTGGCGTTTAGATACCTTAGCTGAAACGCAATTAGGTCATGTCAGTGTTAATGGACAAACGCAGCTTATTACTCGACTACAAGGTAGTGATACACAAGGTATTGAGCTCAGAAAAGGGCAACTTAACCTTACCGCTGACAGCCGTTTAACTCAATCTATTTCTCAATTTAGCGTGGCAGGTTGGCAGGAAAAATTTAACTCAGTCAAAGCTTATATTCACCTGCCTCCTGGCTGGCATTTATTAGCGGTCAGTGGTGTCGATAATGTTCCTAAAAGCTGGCTAACCCGATGGACTTTATTGGATATATTCTTAGTGCTTATTGCCGCCTTGGCAGTAGGCCGTTTATGGAATAATTATTGGGCTTTTTTTGCATTAATCACGCTTGCCTTAATTTGGCATGAGCCGGGGGCTCCTCGCTTTATTTGGCTTAATATTCTGGGTGCTACTTCCTTAATTAAGGTTCTCCCTCAAGGCATTTTTTTAAAGTTCATCAACTTTTACCGTTCTAGTGCTTGGCTTGTTTTATTAATTATCACTATTCCTTTTCTTATTCAGCAAGTTAGAATCGGGCTATACCCTCAGCTAGAAAAACCTTGGCAGTCAATGACTAAAAGAGCAGCTGTCAACAAAAAGCCGAGTGTCGCGATGGATAGTCTGGCTGTAGAAGAAAAAGTAGCTCCCGCTGCCTATTTACAGAAAAGAAGTAGGCAGGCAGTAAGCTTAGGCTCTCCTTCTGTCAGCACTAATTTTAAACGCATTGATCCTAATGCAAATTTACAAACAGGACCAGGGTTACCTCAATGGCGCTGGACGGTGATTCCCTTATCTTGGAATGGTAGCGTGCTAAGCCAACAACAAATTAAACTCTGGTATCTAACACCAACAACCAGTTTATTACTTAATTTCCTACGTGTGGGTTTGGTCGTTATTTTAAGTTTATTGATGTTAAATCTAATGAATACTCGTTTTAAATTTACGATTCCGCGCTCTTTATTTAGCATTGGCTTAGTCTTCATTATGCTATTACCTACCACACCTGTACATGCTGATTACCCAAGCCCTGAAATACTTCAACAATTAAAACAGCATTTATTGAAAGCACCCGATTGCCTTCCAAGCTGCGCACAAATTTCATCTTTACATATAGCGATCAACGATAAAATTTTACAGCTTGATCTACAAGTACATAGCCAAGAAAAAGTTGCTATTCCTTTACCAGCAAAACAAAAAAACTGGCTGCCTAATGAAATTACAGTGAATAAAGCCATCACTCATGGCGTTATTCGTGACCGTAAGGGTTTGTTATGGCTTAGCTTGCCTAAAGGCATACATCATATTTCACTAAAAGGCATTGCCCCTACACAATCGAGTTTTAGCCTTCCTTTACCCTTAAAACCACGGCACATTACTCATTCTATTAAGCATTGGTCCTTAGAGGGTATCAAAGCGAATGGCTCTGCTGAAAGTAATTTACACTTCACACGCATTGCGACTAAACAAGAGAGTAAAAGTAAATTACCTTTATTAAGTACTCATTCATTACCCCCCTTTATTCAAGTTGAGAGAACCTTACAATTAGGGCTTGATTGGCATGTTAGTACACGAGTTACGCGCCTATCGAATGAGCCTACTGCCGTTAATTTAAAAATTCCTTTACTCCAAGGTGAGTTAATCACTAGCGGACATATCCAAAGTAAAAATGCACAGGCTTTAATCCATATGAGCGCTAATCAGCGCAGTGTTCAATGGCAATCATTATTAGAAAAAAGTGCACAACTTAATTTACTTGCTCCTAATACAGAGCAATGGTCTGAGGTCTGGCGAGCTGAAATCAGTCCAATATGGCATCTTCAAAGCGCTGGAATTTCAGTTGTTCATCACCAAAACTCAACAGGGCAGTGGCTACCTGAATGGAGGCCTTGGCCCAATGAATCTATTCAATTAAATATTAGTCGTCCCAAAGCAATTCTAGGTCAAACTCTGACCATTGATAAAAGCAGTTTATTTCTAACATCAGGGAAACGCAGCCAGGAATTACGCTTAGAACTTGATATTCGAAGCTCTAAAGGTACTCAACATATTTTAGAACTACCTACCGATGCCGTGCTACAGTCTGTCAGTATTAATGGATCGACTCAACCTATCAGGCAACAAGGAAGCACGGTGACTTTGCCTATTAGGCCTGGAAAACAGAACATCCAGTTAAATTGGCATACAGCCACTCAACAATCCAGTATTCTTTCTACCCCTGATTTAAGCTTAGGAATTCCTAGTGTAAACAGTCATCTACACCTTTTACTCGGCCAAGACCGTTGGGTTTTACTGACGTTTGGACCACAACTAGGGCCTGCTGTTTTATTTTGGGGGCTCGCTTTTGTCTTAGTGATACTCAGTTTTGCTTTAGGAAGATCCCCCTTAACCCCTTTAAAAAACTGGCACTGGTTTCTATTATTAATCGGCTTAAGCCAACTCCCTATTGCTGCTGCACTGTTTGTAGTTGCTTGGCTGATTATTTTAGGGGTTCGCAATCAACAAAAAAATGATAATGTTAACCTATTCAATCTAGTACAAATATTAATCGTACTGATGACCTTAAGCTCTTTAGGTATATTATTTGTTGCTGTCGAACAAGGTTTACTGGGGTCGCCAGATATGCAGATCATAGGTAACCAATCTTCTGCAGAGCATTTGAAATGGTATCAAGATCGTAGTGATTCAAGCCTGCCTACTGCAACCGTTATTTCAATTCCCTTAATCAGTTACCGTATTATGATGCTTGCCTGGTCTCTGTGGCTTGCAGTTTCTTTATTGAACTGGTTAAAGTGGGGCTGGCAATGCTTTTCTGTTAATGGTTTGTGGAAAAAATCTGTACCTAAAGAGAACCCAGAAACACCGACAAATAAACCAAAAAGCTAAACGAAAAAAGGCGAGTAACATTGACTGCTACTCGCCTTCTATCTACCTATCGCTATCACTGCCATTAAGTTAAGGAAAAAAGAATTTATTTTAATTTCTCCGCCCCCAACCCCCTCCATCAAGAGGGGGCTTAAGAGCAAGAAAAAATCACCCTTAAACCGCTTAACTTAATGGCAGTGACCTATCGCTATGGGTACGAATACAACGAACCTACACCAAAAGTATATCAGTGCTTAATTAACTAATATAAAACTGACGCATCATGCCTAAGTCTTCGTGCTCTAAGTTGTGACAATGGTATAAAAATAGGCCTTTAAAGTCCTGAAAAGGCTTCACAATCACCAACTCTTCACCCGGCATAACTAAGACTGTATCTTTCCAGCCGCTATCTATAAAACCTTCACTCACTGTTTTATATTCTTCCTGACGCATGCCTTCAATCTCTCTGGATAATATTTGGAATTGTTGCCCGTGCAAGTGAATAGGATGTGCCATAGAGAACATCATTCCGCCTCCCATGCCCATACCGCCGCCTTGCATATCCATTTTTTTACCTTTTTCCATTTTCATCGGACCATGATCATGGAAAATTTTAATTTTCTTAATTGAACCTAACTTAACTTTTTCAAAATCCAGTACCCGGTTCATAGAAAACGATTTTCCGTTTAACATTGGCCGCATGGGCTTCATAGAAATAGCAATCGGTATCGGTGTTTTTTTATTGTCCACATCACGTTCAGTTAAACGCTTAAAAGTAGTCAGTTTTTTAGGTAGTTTAGGAGAATTACTCACTTTTTCAGTGACACGAAAAGTAGCAATTGGAAACTTATCGCCTTGCGCTAAGCTTGAGCCCATCATACCCATTCCCATACCACCTCCCATCATTCCTCCGCCCATGCCCATTCCCATGCCGCCAGATGATTTTTTATCTGAGCCTTTGCTCATATTAGGAGGCATAGCACCTGCGTAAGGAAGGCTATACATAACCAACTTAGAGCCGACTGAGCGACCACTAAAATCCAACCATAAATCAATGCGCTCACCAGGAGCTAACATTAAATAAGGGCGTGTTTCTGGCTTTTCTAAAAGGTGTGCATCGGTACCGATTGCTGTTAATGGGGTACCATCATCCCAACCTAATTTATAGATTCTAGAATTAGAACCATTCACCGCTCTAAAGCGATAAGCACGAGACTTAACGGAAAATTCAACCTTAGGTAAACCATTCACTAAAATGGTATCCCCTAAAAAGCCCGTCATCTTGCCATGCATACCACGCAGATACTCTAATTGGTTTTGCTGGTTAAAGCTTCTATCCTGAATCACCAGAGGTAAGTCATATTCACCACGAGGTAAATCTAACTTTTGCTCCTCTTTGTCAGTCACAGTAATAATCCCAGCTAAGCCCTTATAAACTTGTTCAGCGGTTAAATTATGTGAATGCGAGTGATAAAAACTAGTCCCTGCATTATTCATGACTTCAAATTCATAAACATGACTTTGCCCAGGGTCTAACGTATACATCGGGTGCCCATCACTATCTTGCGGTACATGCAAACCATGCCAGTGAATAATCGAAGGTTCAGTCAGCATGTTCTTATAATAAATACGGACTTTTTGGCCTTTTACATAATTAAGAATAGGTCCCAAATAGTTACCTTTTAATTCAACTAGCGTATTCTTTGGGCCTTTTAATAACTTAGCATAATACTTTTGTACGCGAGTTTTTTTACCTTCTTTTAAAATAGAAACAAAGGCGTTACGCGATGTAAATTCTATTTCTACATCAGGATTAAATCCAGGTGTCGCCTTTTTTTGATTTTGCCCAGAATTGGCCAATAATACTTTAGGGAAAGCAGTGACAGCCGCCGCTCCTAATACTGAATTTTGTAAAAACTGACGTCTGTTATTATTGATTTTTTTCGTCATTGATGCTTCCTCTTAAATAATTACTCAAATAAAATTAGTATTTAATTATATTTAAAGAAACATACACCCTTTTTTATCAGCTGACAATAGACACTATTTATTTACACTCTTCGTTTATAAAGCAATAGCAAAAACAACGTAAGTATTCAGGGCCCCCTAGTTTATATTCTCAAGCTGCTAGTCAGGTAGCTCCCTCTCCTGCTGGAGAGGGCTAGGGTGAGGAGAATAAAATTAAGGCTTTTCTTATTTTCCCCTTCATCCAACCTTCTCCCTCTGAAGCAGGCTTTCGCTGAGAGATAAAGTGAGGGTCTCTGAATACTTACAAAACAACAATTGAGCCGATAGATATTTAAAACCTTATCGGCTCATGATTTATTATAGCAACTATTCTCTGGCGCCCCATGTATCTGGAGTGAAGGCAAAATTCATATACATCATGCCAACACTCCCGTTATCATCAGGGTTATAAAAACTCATACCTGTTACTTGCATATCAAGAGAGCCTGATACACCAGGATGTTTATAAATTGCACTAGATACAGTGACAGGCTCAGAAGACTCAACATTGAGCAATTTTGGCGTGACTTTACCATCATTTTCTATAAAAGAAGATTCTAAGCTCAGGGCTGTAATTGGATTTCTATATATACTGCTAGAAGAATAGCTACTTAAGCCAGTGAGGTAGCGACTAGGCTCAAGGAAGGCAGTACGGACTTCTTCCGCCCTCCAAATATGACTCGTTCCACTTTCAGGCATTGGACTTTTATATTCTTTGCTCTCTCCTGATGCATAAGTAATTGTAGCCCCAGTCACTCTGCTGTCCCAACGAGTATTAGATCTCAAAAACATAAGTTGGTGGAAATAAATTTTTAAATCAGTGATTGAATCTCCAGCTCTGCTGGGTAATAGGTCACTTTTAGTATCTGAATGTTTACAGCCATAAGGAGGCAGGACCATTCTATCCAGGGGGTTAAAGTTTACACACCCAGGACTAAGTGGCCCGACAAAGATGAGTTTAAGTTCCTCAGGAAAAATAGTACTAAACACACCTTGAGCCTCTGGCACTAACTCGCTAACCAGCACACCATCTACGGTTTCATTTTGTGGAAAAAACCTAGGTAGATACGCTAAAGAAGCGAGCTCCTTAGCAATCGCCAGTTTAGAGGTCGATAGCAATCTTATGCGTACCGCAAGTCCATCCGGTTCAAAGCGATCCCCATTACCAGAAAACACCCCACCATAGCCAATATATTTTATGACAAAATCACTAAATTTGTCCGTCACTGTGCGCTCATCATCACAATAACTTACTCCACAATTCTCAGAATAAACCTCACTTACAAAGGCAGGCCCCATTCTCCAGCTTAAAAATTGATTATAGAGTGCTGTATCGCCTCCATGACCATGAGCCCCATAAAATTTATCACGGTAAATTTTATAAACTCGCACCCACTCCTTTAATAAAGCATTCTTTCTTACCTCCGGTGAAGACTCATCCCAATATTTATCTAAAATCTCAGCGTAATTGTACTGCTCTCGTAGCATCAAAAAGTAAGTGGTGAAAATTATTTTATTCATTGGAAGCAACATTTTAGCCGCTTCATAGTCATTATTAGTTTCTGCACCTGCCGATTTATCAAGCAATTTTTTCATTTCCAATAGTGCGATATGATAGGTATCTTTTCTTTCTTTATCACTTGTTGCATTGGTATATTGCACAAGATAAGTTCGCACTCCAATAAACTCATTGACTAGCTCAGCATACTTATTTTTCAGCAGTTCATTTTGTATCAAATTCTGTGCATCTTGGTACAGTTGCTGTGAAATCTCAGTATAATCCTTTGGCGTTTCAGGCCAAAAAAATGTTGCCACAGTTATAACTCCACCAACAACCATTGTTGGACCAGGGATTGCGGAAGCAATACCTGCTGCAGTACTCACAATGTTTTTACTTAGGTTATTTAAATCAACCGTATGACCGCTTTCTACGTCATCCAATGCTTGATTAATTTCTTCTACACTGCTGACTACTCGTTGTGGAATGAGTCCTTCAGGGAAGTCCAAGTTAATCCCTAAGTTGATAAGCATGACTTCTCGAATCAGCTCTTCAAGTGTGTAAACTATCTGCTCTAGTAATTGCAGGTGCTCTTCCGCTGTTAACTTTATCTGTTCGGGATAGTCTGCATCCATAGAGCTACTGATTGAACGAGCAGCCTTATCATAGCTTTGTACTGCATCGAATATGGCATCGTAATTAGTATTGTCAAACAGCGCAGAGTTTAACTCCCTCAATGCTAATGCCGCCGTATTACTGCTTGCGTATTGAATATAATTGAGCCGGCTTAGGTCAAAAGCTTCACCCTCTAACCCAAATAGCCCCATCGTTCCCGCTGTGGCACTAATATAATCTTTACCTGAGGTGTTCATATCAAAGGTCACAAGGCTTAATAATGCAGAGATATTCAAATCATCTGCATTGTAATAAGCGACAACCCCTGGTGCTGCCAATATTTTTTGTACTACCTCAGCATTATCCGCACTATTACTTCTCGTTTGCACAACAATGGTCGATGCTTTTAACAACTCACTCGGTAAGCTTTTTAAGCTAAAAGTACCTACGCCATCTGTTGTGGTTTTATAATCAACTTGCTCATCCGCACAAGAGTAATCTCCATTAGTATCAAGACAAACCAGGGCATTAGCTAGCACCCCATCCAATACTCTGCCTGAGACACTCGTCATTTCTACGAGCTTAGACCCATTATCACAGCTACTCATCGTAAGCACAGTACTCACAGATAAAATAGCTACCATTAATTTATTTATAACTTTTTTCATCTCTATCTCCATTAAATATTAAGGCTATGTCACCATTAAGCGTGGAAAAAAACAGTTCTTAAATCCCTCTCCCTTTGGAGCATAGGTATCTACACAACTTGGGCATAAAAAAGTCCTCCCTTGCTGGGGAGGGTTGGGTGGGGAGACATTAGAATACGCTGTTTGCTTTAGTGACTCATGTTACGCAGCAA
>ENA-OSET01003519-OSET01003519.1-sediment-metagenome-genome-assembly--contig:-NODE-3519-length-14319-cov-3.328957_pt1 | contig 14319 bp, 7 predicted proteins | sample MGYA00237882_ERZ534229 | MGnify/ENA primary metagenome ERZ534229 (study PRJEB26408, sample SAMN06266212) | sediment metagenome | isolation source: Hudson Canyon methane seep mesocosm | place: USA:Hudson...
TGCTGACAGCATAAAAAATGAATTTTCAAAAAAAAATCAATCCCAAAAAATAATCATTTCCGTGGATGAAAATATCCGCATATCAATTTTGGAAAAATTTTTAAATGAGGCGAATGGGCAAAACCCTAATTGCCAATTTGAAATTACCACAGGAAGTCAGTCGGTTAATAAAGCTGTCGTTGATTTACACCTAACAACCAAGTCAAAAATTTTACCCGATGAGTGCTTTAGGGTGTTAGCAATTGAGCGTTACGCTTTACTACTACCTACCACAAACTTATTGGCCTATCAGAAAGAAATTAAGCCTAGTGATTTAAATCATCAAAATATTATCTCACGTATATTTTGCGAAAATAACGTCTTATTCGATAGTATGATTTCTGGTTATGGCCTAGATGTAAATATTGTCTCGAAAGTAGAAAGTGACGAATGGGCGCATGCACTTGTGGGCTCAGGTTTGGGTATTACATTCGCGCCGGTGCCTGCTGACTTTACCGATCCTCGGTTTGTTGTTAGGCCCGTGTCTGACTTGTTTGATATAGACTTGCCTGAGAGGGAAATAGGCTTAGCGTTCAATAAGGCTAAGCTTGAAACATTTCAGACATTATTCCCTCGACTATTTGTATGATTTATTAAGGCATTAGGGGTAAAAGGGTTTTAAGGTGTTAGAACTCTGAACCTGATTTTGAGGTTTTTCCAGACGCTTCACACAGTCTAAAATTTTCTTCGCGTCATAGCCGTTTTGTATTTGCGCACTAGAATATGCTTGTTCTTCAAAAGCACGGGCTTGAGAGAATAGTGCAGCATCTATTTTTTCGATATCTGCCAAGCTTTGGATAGTTGTTTTATCGTTAGCTGTAGACGTCAGAGACTTTAGCCAAATGATAAGGTGTTTTGGCATCTCTTTATCGTTAGACTTTATCGCATTCAATAACACTTTATAGTGTGTTTGATGTTGATTGATTTTAGGCGCATGCGAGAAGTTTAGACCTTGTTTTTCATGTGCTTGTAACTTTTTCAATAAAAACCAGGTACTCGTTATCCAACCCAATATCAATAAAACAATGATACTGATCCAAGCTTGGTAATTATTTGAACTTCCTAAAGTACTACCGTCTTCTTGCTCAGATAAATCGATGACTTTATCATTTTGGTTAAGCGAGAGTTGAGTTGAACTTAGCTCCTTAATAGCTTTCTGTTCTTGCAACAGGTCAGGGTTAACACTAATCTGAAACGTTTGTGCTGGAATTGTTTCAACACGTTCAATATTATTTATCGTATCCCACCAAGGTATGTTGATTTCAGGCAAACTAATTTGTGAGGCTGTAATGGCGACTAAGGCATTTGCTTGTTTTCTACTTGCTTGAGCACCAAGCTCATGCTGAACAGATTCTACTACGGCTTGATCTGGATAAACTTTTAAGCCTTTTTGTGAACTCATTACAATAGGTGGAAGGGCGGACCCTAATAGTCCTAAGGCTGTCATATCAATACTTCTGGTAATGGAGTCTCCCACAAAAAGCTTAGATGGATCTCCCTGCCAGTTTTCACTTAAATGAAAGCTGCTAGCCGGAAGCCAAATATCACCCGTAAATTCAGCAGGTGGGGGAATGACATTGATAGTGACTGCTTCTGATTTATCCCGTGCTCTTATTCTTCGTCTGTTGTTTGAATCTATTAATACGCCGTTAAAATTTTGTTCTTCAATGGTAAGTTGGCCACTGTTTTGAGGAAAAACTAAATATTTTCTTTCTATAACCTCATACCGTCTATGGTGTGCCATACGGTAAAATTTCTTATCTTCGCCCAGTTGCTCGATTATCGCATTGCTGGTAACTGGTTCGCTAAGACTTCCACTCGTCAATCTGCCTATAGTAAAAAGTCTTAAGGTATAAATGATTTGCTCTTGTACATAAGCTTGCTTTTTATCGACTTCAATTTCGATAAAGGCATCGGGCGCTTTAGACGTGTCATTTCCGCTTAGCACATTGACTTGGATTTCAGCTGACTGAGCATCTTTAAAGGTTAAGGCGGGGATAGTGAGTTTGCCTGTGGTTTTAGGCGCAAGGGAGTAAGTCCAGGTAACTTGCGACGTTGTGCTGCCATTGATTGTTTGCATATTATAACTTTGTTGCTGATCTAGGATTTCAAAGTAATTTTCCAAATCACCGGTTTCAGGTGAGTCTACCTGACGTCTGCCAAAGTTCATTAAACCGCCAAAACTAAATTCCATATCGACATTGCCGGTAACTTTTAATGTTAGAGTCTCTGACTCATAAATTTGAGTCCGATCTACAATCGCGTTTAGGCTTGTCTTAGCGAGTGATTGAAGGGAGATTACGCTTATCAAAAATACTGCGAACATTTTTACCATATGGGATCACTCTCTCTTCTTGTATTTCTGTCGTAATTTCGTTTACGCTCAATAGATTGTTGTTCAAATTTTCTTTTTAAAAGGCCACCAGGATCGTCAGGCACACGTCTCATCCATTGTTCGTAGGATTGCTTTTCTTCCTCACTTAATTTACCCGCTTCTTCTTGGGCTTTCTGTCTGGCTAATTCTCTTGCCTGTTCTTTTTCTTTTTCCTCTTTGGCTTCTTGTTCGCGCTCTTCCTGACTTAATTCTTCTTGCTGATCTTTGTCTTGCTGATCTTTGTCTTGCTGATCTTTGTCTTGCTGATCTTTGTCTTGCTGATCTTTGTCTTGCTGATCATTGTCTTGCTGGTCTTTGTCTTGCTGGTCTTTGTCTTGCTGGTCTTTGTCTTGCTGATCTTTGTCTTGCTGATCTTTGTCTTGCTGATCTTTGTCCTGCTGATCTTGGTCTTGTTGGTCTTGGTTCTGCTCGTCTTTATTTTGTTGATCCTGCTGTTCTAGTAAGTCTTCAATAATTTTTTTATTGAAGATACTGTCTTCATGCTCAGGATCCAGGGTTAGTGCTTGTTCGTATTGCTCTAATGCTTCTTGAAATTTCTGCTGTTGAACAAGGGCATTTGCTTGATTATAGAGTCTGTCAGCAGAATCAGTGGATTGATAATTAAGCTCAGCTTGTTCAAAGTCACCTGATTTGTATTGCGCATGCGCTTTGTGATCTAGTGATTCAAATAAGTCAGCTGCTTCAGGTAGTTTTCCTTGCTTGTATAAGGTTTGGGCTTGTTGGTCTCGTGTTCGCCATAAGTCATCCCATTCAAAAGCCTGGGTTTCGTCAGCAGGAAAAATTATGCAAAGTGCGAGTAAAATCAGTGCACCTTGACGGTGCGCAAAAAGAGCAAGCGGGATAATGAGTAATAAAAACAGATATCCCATATCCTCCCAACTATCAAAGCGATTGTCTGTGATAGCGCTTTCTTGACTCGCAATTTGTTTTAGTAGTTTATCGCCTGAGATATCCAGGTTTCGTAAGTCACTTTCATCGAGTGTCATGGATGTCATCGTTCCGCCATGACTTTTTGCTAGCGTGTCATAAATGGAAAAGTCAGCTTTTGGTATAATTACTTTGCCTTCATCTTTAAAATAGCCTCGTCCCGGAATATCAATTGGGCCTCCTGCCTCAGTACCTATTGTTAATACTGATAGACTGATTGCTTTGCCATCAAGTTCTGCGTCAATGATATCTGCTTGCTCTTGAGTAATACCATCACTTAATAAAATTATTCTACCGTTAGTGGCTTTACCTTGAGTTAACAAATCGAGAGCCTGTGAAATAGCCATGTCTGGGCGGCTACCAATGATGGGCATTATGAATGGATCAAGTGCAGACAGGTTAGCGATAATAGTATTTGTGTCATCAGTTAAAGGTGTCACGACATGGCTATCACCTGAAAATACAATTAAAGCAGTATTACCTTCAGTTCTTAACTTTAGTAGATCTTGTAATTTTTGTTTGGTCTTAATTAAACGATTAGGCGTGACATCACCTGCAAGCATTGATAGTGAAAGATCTAATATCACTATCATATCATCGCTTATGTTGATGACTGGTTGTGGTTTTTGCTGCCAGCTAGGACCAGCAAGGGCCAGAAAGCTACAGCATATAAGTACAAGTAGGCCGTAAAAAGGTGTTTTTTTGGCTTTTATTTCATCCTTTGGCATTAAGTGCTTTAACAAATCTGGTGAAATTGCAGAGCTCCAATTGTCAGCGCTTTGCGCTCTCTTTTTTAAACCGATCCAAAAAAGTGGTAAAAACAGTATGCCAACTAACCACAGTGGTCGTAGGAAATGAAATTGAGAAATGCTTTCAAAGAATGTCACTTGGTTTGACTCCGTAAATTGTTTTTTAGGGAGTAGATTAGCTTTGACGCGATATTGCTAAGGAGCAACAATCCATAAATAGATAATGAAATGCCGATTAACCAATAATATAATGCTTTAGTGGGTCGAAAGCTTTTGGTCTCTTGTTCAACTGGCTCCAATGAGTTTATGAGGTTATAGATATCGTTTAGTTCCTTTGTATTTCTTGCCCTGAAGTATTGTCCGTCTGTTAAATCAGCGAGTAAATTTAACATGTCTTCATCAAGATCTTCAGAAGGATTTACGCGGACAGAGCCGAATAAACTCCGTTGCAGCATTTCATCAGCGCCAATACCGATAGTGTAAATCTTAATATTTTCTTGTGCGGCTAATTGGGCTGCTTTTTCGGGAGGGATTTCACCGGCGTTGTTCGTACCATCTGACATTAAGATAAGCACTCGGCTTTGTTCCGGTCTTTGTCTTAGACGTTTGACACCAAGTGCAAGCGCATCACCTATCGCAGTTGCACGTCCAGCCATGCCAAGAAAAGCTTCTTGTAAAAGTGTGTTGACGGTTGTGGTGTCAAATGTGAGAGGTGATTGGACATAGGGTTCTGAGCCAAACAATATTAATCCGATTCTGTCGCCATTACGCTGTTCTACAAACTTTGACACAACATCTTTTACGACATGCAATCGTGTTGCAGCTTGGCCGTTAAGTTGAAGATCCTGAACTTCCATACTGGGGGAAATATCAATGGCTAACATTAAATCTCTGCCCGAAAGCGGAATGTCAACTTGTTCACCAATGTAAGAAGGTCTAGTGGCTGCAATGACTAATGCTAACCATGCTAATAAAAGTAGAAGCTTTTTATAACTAGCAGGGTTCTGATCTGGCTTACTAGCCGTAATGCCGAGCACTTTTGCTGTTTCAAAGATAGGCAGGTGAGGGGCTATATAGCTCGGTTTAGAGATGGTTTGACGGAACGTGACAAGCCAAGGCAATGGTAAGAGTAAGATCATCCATGGCCAGCTAAATTCAAGAGCAGTATTGTCTAATAAGAAATCTAACATTACTTTAGGTGTTTTATCCATTTTTCAATCGAATTTAATGAAGCTTGATCAAGCTGTCCACTAGACTTTTTGTATTGGTCAAAACTTAATAGGTTTATCACTTCATCGCTTAATATGGTTGCTTTTTTTGGCTCAGTGCTTAATGGGTTTGCTAGTGTTATTGCCCATGACTCCCCAGTCATTGAAAGATAAGTGTTGTCATGGTTGGTGCAGGTAATCGCTCTTTTGAGCAAGGTGTTAATTTCTGAAATTGCGCTTGGGCAAGGTGATTGAAGGTAGGTTTTTTTTAAGTGTATAAAATCAAGCATTGCTTGCCTGCGCCAAGCATTTTGTTTGTATTTTTTAACTGAAATATAAATGATTGATACCAGGCTGACTAATATAAATATACCCAAGATCCACCAACCTGGTGCAATAGGCCACCAGCCTATATCAATTGGGGCTCTAACATCTCTTAATTGTGAGAGTAGGTCTTGTGGGTTCATCAAGATGCCTTCAAGTTTATCAAGACTCTTTGCAGGGCTTGAGTCGTATCTTCATGGGTACTTAGCTCAAAGTAAGTTGCTTTAAATTTTCTGCTGAAGGATTTAAGTTTTTCTTTGTGTTCATTTGCCCACGCTTGATAATTTTTTCTGGATTGGCTTGATTGGGAGTTGATCACAATGGTTTCTGTTCCATCAGAAACGGGGTAAAAACCGGGTGGCGGTAAGTCTTCTTCAATCGGGTCATATGTTCTAATCATAATAAGCTCATTATGTTTAGAAAGCTTTGAAAATTGTTTTTCGGTGTCAGGCGAAAGGTGCAAGAAGTCGCTGATAATAACAATCATTGTGCCAGGTTTTGCCAAACGAATTGTTTCGTTCATCGCATCATTGAAGGAGAAGTTTTGCTCCTTGGTTGGCGGCAATATAGATAAATTTTGATTAAAGTCATTAATAAAGCTTAATAGCTTCATGATACTTTTGCGGTTTCTTGCAGGTTTGACTTCTCTATGTCCTCGTTCGGAAAATACAATGCCGCCTACACGATCGTTATGTTCAAGTGCTGTCCATGAAAAAAGAGCAGCAACTTCTGCTGCTCGGACAGATTTGAAGGTATGTTGACTACCAAAAAATTGTGACTGACTTTGGTCGCATACAACTAATAAGGGGCGTTCTCTTTCTTCTTCAAAGATCTTTGTATGAGGAGTTTGCCTTCTGGCAGTAACACGCCAATCTATGCTTCTAACATCATCACCTGGTTGGTAAACGCGTACCTCAGAAAACTCCATTCCTCTACCTTTAAAACGAGACATGTGTTGTCCGGTTTGCGGTCGAGAGACGGCCTTCGCTTTGGGTAAGCAAAGGTGTTTGACTGACAATCTTAGCTTCATTAATTGAGGCAAGTTACAATACGGACCTAAGTCAGCGGAACTCGTTTGCTTAGAGGGTGTATTGATGATATTTCGAATATTGTTAAGCATGTTATTTATTATGCAGCCGGAACGCGATGAATTAATTCATTAATCACGTGGTCTGTCGTAATTCCTTCAGCTTCAGCTTCAAACGTAATTAATATTCGGTGCCGGTAAACATCATGCAATACAGCTCTTACATCATCAGGGCTGACAAAGTCTTTTTGTTGAAGCCATGCATAGGCTCTTGAACATCTGTCTAACGCTATTGTAGCTCTGGGGCTTGCGCCATATCCGATCCAGCGTTCTAGATCATCGCCATATTTTTTTGGCTGGCGTGTTGCCATTGTTAGGTGAACAATATAATTCTCAACAGCCTCACTCATATGGATTTGGCTTATCTCTTTCCGAGCTTCAAATATAGTCTCTTGAGAAAGCTCCATGAGTTCTTCTTTATGGTCTGGTGATTGGCTTTGTTCTTTTCTCGCTAAACGTAATATGGTCTGTTCGGATTCTATATCTGGATAACCAATTCTGACATGCATTAAGAATCTATCAAGCTGTGCTTCAGGTAGAGGGTAGGTACCTTCTTGTTCAATCGGGTTTTGGGTTGCCATGACTAAGAACAAGCGATCAAGAGAGAATGTTTCTTTGCCCACACTGACTTGCCGCTCAGCCATTGCTTCTAATAAAGCTGACTGAACCTTAGCGGGGGCTCGGTTTATTTCGTCTGCTAATACTAAGTTGTTAAAAATTGGTCCACGCTGAAACTCAAATTTTCCTTGTTCAGCGCGATATATTTCTGTACCCGTTACATCAGAGGGGAGAAGGTCTGGTGTAAATTGTATTCGTTGAAAAGTCGCCTCAATTCGATCAGATAATTCTTTGATCGCTTTTGTTTTTGCTAGGCCTGGCGCACCTTCGACTAATAAGTGCCCGTCGGCCAATAAAGAAATTAATAACCGTTCAACTAAATGATGTTGACCAATAATTGTCTGACTTAAAGATTGCTTTAACTCACTAAATTTTTCACTTGGATTCATCCCAGTAAACTCACTTGAAATGGTTGCTGTTATCAAAGGGTTGGTAAAATTAATGGATTAGCGTTCAATAAGCAATTTCCTGACAATGAACTATTATTAATATCATTCATTTATCTAAAAATACTTAACTAAATAGAATGTTTATTGCAATCTTGGTTTGGCAGCTAGTTTTATACAAAATAATATAATCCTTCATTTTTAGTAAATCTATGAAAGGGCTATTTTACAATTCAGCCAACAGCCAGTCTCTTAGCAAATATTGTGATGAGCGATAAAAACTATAACTTGAACGGGACTCTCAGAATGAAAGCAGTTGATACACGCAACAAAAAAGCTTTTTTTAATCAAATTAAGTCAGCGGTAAAAGATCAATTAGACAAAGCTGAAGTGGAGGAGGTTAATAAGTTTATTGATCAACTGTTTATAAGTGTTTTTATTAATGAGTTCGAAGGGCGGAGAATCTCTGATCTACTTGGGTTGATCATATCTGCCTGGAAATTTTTCAATACACATCAAAGTGACAATGCAAAGGTTGAAGTGTTTAATCCGAGTTTAGAGGAGCATGCATGGCAGTCATCACATACGGTGGTTATGGTGCTTCAAAAGAATACACCCTTTATTGTCGATTCAGTGAGAATGGTACTTGCTGCTAGTCAAATTAAAACGCACAGTCTTCAGTATTCGAGTGTTCAGTGTGTGCGAGATGAAAATGGTTTAATTGATGAAATCACTAAATCCAAACAGACCCAGGCATTTACGGGTGAAGCTATTATATTTATTGAAGTCGATAAACATAGTGATGAAACAGCAAGGCAAAACTTAAGGCAGTCAATAGAGAATGCATTGCAAGACGTGTCAGCTGCTGTCAATGATTATGAGGCCATGAATGATACTGCAATCAATATATCAAATAATGTATCGATCAAAAATGCGGGTTCAAGTAATGAACAAGAAATAGACGAGGCAAAAAAGTTTATTTGCTGGTTGAGTCAGAATCGGTTTACATTTTTATCTTATCTTAAATATAAGGTGACCTCCAAAAGTGTTGACCCTGTCAAAGGTTCGGAATTGGGGCTGATAAAGCTGCATCCTGAGCGTGTTCAAGCTATTAAATTTAATGAGATACACCCGAAAACAAAACAGCATATTCTAAATGATAATTTGTTTTCTTTCTCAAAAGATTCTGTTCGTTCTAAAGTTCACCGCTCTTCTTATTCAGATGTAATACGAATTAAAGAATTTGATTCAAAGGGGGAAGTTGCTTTTGAGCATTGCTTTTTCGGTTTATATACCGCCTCAGCTTACTCAGAAAATTTAGATGACACACCCTTACTTCGTTTGAAAAAACAGTATGTTATTGAAAAGTCGGGTTTAAATATTCATGACTATAGAGGCAAGGAACTACAACAGTTGCTATCTGCCTACCCTAGAGATGACCTTTTTCAGTTAGACAAAGACGCGCTATTTGATGAACTTATGTCTACCTTGTTTGTGCAAGAGCGGTTAAGAGCATGTCTATTTATGCGCACCGACCCTTATGGTGGTTTTGTAAGTTGTCAGGTCTATGTGCCGCGTGAGACTTATAACACGAGTATACGGAAAAAAATTCAAAATTTACTGATGGATGAATTGAACGGTCAAGATATGGATTACAACACGTTTATATCTGATTCAGACTTAGCCAGAACAATTATCAATATTAAGGTTGACCCTACAGAAAACTTAGCTTTCAACGCCTGCAAACTTGAGGAGAGAATATCAACTATAGCTTCTCTTTGGGAGGATGAACTCGAGAGTTCTCTTATGGAAACGTATGGTGAAGAAAAATCTAGCTTATATATAAATAAATTTCGAAATGCCTTCTCTTCCAGTTACCAAGAAGACTATTCACCGAGAAGAGCTGCTATTGATGTCGAACATATCAATAATGTTGGTCTGGGACAGCAGCTTGATATGAGCTTTTACCGAGCCATATACGAAGACGATAAGGTCATACATTTCAAACTTTTCCACATTGATCAACCTGTACCATTGTCAGATGTGATGCCAATTTTCGAACATATGGGCTTTAGAGTCATCGGTGAGAAACCATATGAAACCTTAGATAAGGATGGGGTGACTGTTTGGGTTCATGACTTCACGCTCACAACAGCGAACAAGCAAAGTATCGACATACAAAAAATTAGGGGTGCGTTTGAATCGTTATTCATAAAAGTCTGGCAAGGAGAGGCTGAAAACGATTGCTTCAATAGGTTAGTGATAGCGGCCTATTTAAATTGGCGAGAGATTTCAATGTTACGCTCATATGCTCGCTATATGAGACAAATCAGAGTTGGCAATTCTCAAGACTTCATTTCAGATACGATTGTTAAAAATGTTAAGTTGACCAAAATCTTAGTCGCTTTTTTTGAAACTAGATTCAAACCAGAGTTAAACAAAGGGTTGAGTTCAGGCTCGAAGACAGTTCTGGCGAAGGAAACAGATGTGGCTGATACCTTGATATCTGAATTTCATATTGAGCTAGATAAGGTGCTCAACCTGAGTGAAGACAAAATACTCAGGGTATACCTTGATTTAATGAAAGCGACAATGCGAACAAACTTCTTTCAGCGCAATGAGGATGGCAGTGACAAAAACTTTATATCATTTAAATTTAAACCTAGGTTAATCCCCAATGTACCTTTACCTGTGCCCTTGTATGAAATATTTGTTTACTCACCAAGAATTGAAGGGGTTCACTTGCGAGGAGGGAAAGTAGCACGAGGGGGCTTGCGTTGGTCAGATCGTTATGAGGATTACAGAACCGAAGTACTGGGTCTGGTTAAAGCTCAGCAAGTTAAAAATGCTGTCATCGTACCAGTAGGCGCAAAGGGCGGGTTTGTCGCTAAAAAACTGCCACAGAATGACCGTGATGGTTTTATTAAAGAGGGTATCGCCTGTTACCAGATTTTCATCACCGGATTGTTAAATGTGACCGACAACCTCGTAGATGGAAAAGTTGTAAAACCCACTGAAGTTATTTGTCATGACGAAGATGACTATTATTTAGTGGTTGCTGCCGATAAAGGCACGGCAACTTTTTCAGATATAGCAAATGAAATATCGTTTGATAAAGGGCATTGGCTTGGCGATGCATTTGCTTCTGGTGGTAGTCAAGGGTATGACCATAAGAAAATGGGTATTACTGCGAAAGGCGCATGGGTTTCAGTGCAGCGTCACTTTAGGGAGATGGGGCGTGATATACAAACGACACCGTTTACGGTGATTGGAATAGGGGACATGGCAGGGGATGTGTTTGGTAATGGCATGCTCTTATCGCGTTATACCAAGTTAGTGTGCGCGTTTAACCATATGCATATTTTCTTTGATCCCAGCCCTGATCATGAAGAAAGCTTTGTTGAACGCAAGCGCTTATTCGATTTACCAAGATCCAGTTGGTCTGATTATGATGCAAAATTAATTTCAAAAGGAGGCGGCATCTTTTCGCGGAGCGATAAGTCAATTCCGATATCGAAAGAAATGCAAACTATGCTGTCAATAACAGACAAAAAACTCCCTCCAAACCAATTAATCAATGCCATATTAAAAGCGGAAGCTGACTTGTTGTGGATAGGCGGAATTGGTACCTATGTCATGGCTAGTTCCGAAACGCATGCTGATGTAGGTGACAAAGCGAACGACGCGTTGAGAATTACAGGTACTGAATTGAATGTCAAAGTTGTCGGTGAAGGTGGAAACCTGGGCATGACGCAATTATCCAGAATAGAATTTGATAAAAAAGGCGGCCGATTAAATACTGATTTTATCGATAATGCCGCTGGTGTAGATTGTTCGGATCATGAGGTCAATATCAAAATCCTGTTTAATGAAATTTTACAAGCAGGTGATCTCACTGAAAAACAACGAAATAAGTTGTTGGTGGATATGACTGATGATGTGTCTGAACTGGTGTTAAATAATAACTATCGGCAAACGCAAGCAATTAGTATTGCTCACCGTGATGCACTTTCAAGAACGGAAGAATATCGACGTCTAATTAACTCGATGGAAAGTTGTGGAAAATTAAACCGTGGTTTGGAGTTTTTGCCATCAGATGAAGAGATTACAGAACGAAAATCGCTTGGGAAACGTTTAACTCGACCTGAGCTTTCTGTTCTTATTTCATATGTAAAAGGCGACTTGAAAGAAGAGCTTATTGATTCAGATTTACCTGATAACCCCTATTTAATATCAGAAATTAATGCAGTGTTTCCACAACAGATCATTAAAAAATATAAAACTCAGCTTCATGGACATCGTCTACGCCGTGAAATCATATCAACACATGTTGCTAACGATATGGTTAATCATATGGGCATTAGTTTTGTAGAGCGGTTAAAGCAATCAACAGGTGCTACTCCCGCTTCCATTTCAATGGCATATATTATTGCTAGAGACGTTTTTAATTTAGACCATTGGTGGAAGTCGATTGAGGCATTGGATAATAAGGTGTCGAGTGATTTACAAATGAGCATGATGGCTGAACTCATGAGTCTCATTCGAAGAGCTTGTCGTTGGTTAATTAGAAATCGGCGATCAGAATTAAATGTAACTGACAATATGGAGAAATTTAAGAAAGGTATTGCTCAAATTTCAAAATCACTGCCTTCCTATTTGATTGGCAGTTCCAAAGATATCTGGGTAAGTAAATATGAGTCTTTGAAAGAACAGGGTGTACCTGAAGATATTGCAGGAACCGTAGCCGGCGCAAGTCATCTCTATGCCGCTTTAGGCATTATCGAGGCACAGGACGAAGGTGATGGCTCACTTAGTGACGTGGCCAATGCTTACTATATTTTAGGTAATCGTCTTGAACTTATCTGGTTTGGTCAGCAAATAAATAAATTAACGCCGTTAACGCATTGGCAAGCACTGGCTCGTGAGGCGTTTAGAGAAGATCTGGATTGGCAACAAAGAGCCTTGACCGTTGGCTTGCTGAAGTCGAAAGGCGCTAATAAGGACATCGAAAAAAGAATTGGTGCCTGGATGGATCAACACGAGGAATTGGTTACCAGGTGGCAGCACACTCTGACTGAATTCAAAGCAACTGAAGATGCCGAATTTTCGATGTATTCAGTCGCTTTACGGGAACTTTTGGACTTGGCTCAAAGTACTGTTCATGCCGTGAAGGTTTAAGTATAAGAAGAAAAGTATTTTATATTTGATCAAATACAATATATAAGCGAGAATGACGGCCTTTTTTATACCTTCTTTTGGAGAAAATAAATGCCGTCACGCCGTGATCTTGCCAATGCCATTCGTGCTCTTAGTATGGACGCTGTGCAAAAAGCTAATTCTGGCCACCCTGGAGCCCCAATGGGTATGGCCGATATTGCTGAAGTTCTTTGGAACGGTCATTTACAACATAACCCATCAAACCCAGAGTGGATGAACCGAGATCGCTTTGTTCTTTCTAATGGGCATGGCTCTATGTTGATTTATTCTCTTCTACATTTAACTGGATATGACCTGGGTATTGACGATCTTAAAAACTTTCGTCAACTACACTCTAAAACGCCAGGGCACCCTGAATATGGGTATACGCCGGGAGTTGAAACTACTACAGGCCCGCTTGGTCAGGGAATAGCCAATGCAGTTGGTATGGCACTGGCTGAGAAAACCTTGGCCGGTCAGTTTAATCGTCAAGGTCATGATGTAGTGGATCACTTTACCTATGCCTTCACCGGTGATGGTTGTTTGATGGAAGGCATTTCTCATGAAGTATGTTCATTAGCGGGTACGTTAGGCTTAGGGAAGTTAGTTGTATTTTATGACGATAACGGTATCTCTATCGACGGTGAAGTAGAAGGTTGGTTCACTGACGATACACCCAAGCGGTTTGAGTCATATGGCTGGCAAGTAATACCAGCAGTTGACGGACATGATGCTGAGGCAATCAATAACGCGATACTCTCTGCAAAAGCAAATACCACTCAACCGACATTAATTTGCTGCAAAACGATCATTGGTTTTGGTTCGCCGAATAAAGAAGGCAAAGAAGATTGTCACGGTGCACCTTTGGGTAAAGACGAAATTATTGCTGCAAAAGCTAAATTAGGCTGGTCGTACGGTGACTTTGAAGTGCCAGAAAGTATTTATCAAAAATGGAATGGCAAAGAGGCTGGTAAGGCAGCAGAAATAAATTGGAATGCGCAATTTGAAGCATATGCACAAGCATTTCCTGAGTTAGCATCTGAATTAACCCGTAGAATAGCCGGTGACTTACCTGCAGACTTTGGGGCTAAGGCACAAACTTACATTAATGAGCTTCAAGAACAAGCTGCCGATCTTCCTAGCAGAAAAGCATCTCAAAACACATTGAATCAATTTGGGCCACTGTTACCTGAATTGTTGGGTGGTTCGGCCGATTTGGCCGCTTCAAACCTTACTTTATGGAGTGGTTGTAAAGGTGTTTCTGCTGAAGATGCTTCAGGTAATTACATCTATTATGGTGTACGTGAATTTGGTATGGCAGCAATAATGAATGGCCTTGCATTACATGGTGGCTTTGTACCTTATGGTGCGACCTTTCTGATATTTATGG
>ENA-OSET01003520-OSET01003520.1-sediment-metagenome-genome-assembly--contig:-NODE-3520-length-14317-cov-6.245506_pt1 | contig 14317 bp, 12 predicted proteins | sample MGYA00237882_ERZ534229 | MGnify/ENA primary metagenome ERZ534229 (study PRJEB26408, sample SAMN06266212) | sediment metagenome | isolation source: Hudson Canyon methane seep mesocosm | place...
AATTTATACGATATTGCTGCTGGCGCTTTAATCGTCCAAGAAGCGGGCGGAACTACGACGGATTTTAAAGGTAATCCAGGCATTTACCCTAAACAAATTCTGGTTACTAATGGCAAGATCTTAGATGAACTGCTTACCTTGATGTAACCCAATACGGGAGGCGCATCGTTTATCATTGATGCGCTTCACAACACAAGCAAGCAAGGAACGAATAAAAATGCTTTATTCGGCAGGCTGCGCTTGACGCCTTAAGTCACGCGCAAAAAACCTAAAAATACCGCTAAAGTACTCCCAGCGATAAACCAAACGAACATTCTTTTCCATGCGGGAATATAAAAATAGATGAAGCCTTGTTTTTTACCCAGGGCTGAAAAAAGAGCGCCGGCTAAAATCGCAGCAAGGCATGACTAACGCGCCACCCTACCCCATGAAATACTTGGGACTCCTGCCGCCAAATATTCATTCACATACGGAGTAAATCATATAAGCCCCAGTACGTCCTTGTTCACTTCAACTTCGCACAACAGCATAATTTCAAAGCTGCATGCATGCCACTAACTGTGTTTCCAGTGCTTCATGGAGATGCTCAGATATGATTTCAATACGGCTTTCCAGGCATTCATCCAGCTCCACCTCTGTTAAGGTATCTGATGCGAGATTGTAGGCAAACACGCCTGCATCTGTGATAAACACAGCTTTCATTCTTTCCACGCGCAGACCGGCCAATAATGCAAATAATTTGCTGTAAATAAATACCTTGACGGGTGAAAATCGCCAGCCGATACTTTTAAAACCTTCTCCCTCATTAATGGCTTTAATGAAACCACATTCAGGCATGGGGACATTTGAAGCCAGTGGTTTTTCTTCAGTCTCATGATGATGGTGATGCGATGCTAAGACTTTGCTGGATGCTGCGCCTTCCAACAATGAAAGCGCAATTTCACCTTGTTGTACAAAGATAATGTCCACATCAGCTTGAGCATGCTGTCTTATGTAAGTAGTCAATCTAGCCTTATCTTCATCTTGATATAAATCTAATTTATTAGCAATGACAGTATCCGCCACGGCAATTTGCTGATTAAAGGTATCGTGTGTTGTATAACGTTCGTCCGATAGTTTCCGTGCGTCAACCAAGGTTAGCGTTTTTTGTAACGACAATGTCTCTTGGTAATGTTCAGCTGAAAGCACTTGCAAGACTTCTTTAGGGTGACCAAGCCCTGTTGGTTCAATTAACAAGCGATCAGGTTTCGCCTGAGACAATAACTGGCTTAAGGCGATTTGCATGGGCAAACCTGCTGCGCAGCACATACATCCACCAGGTACTTCACGAATAAACACGCCTTGACCCTGTGAATGTTGACCATGAAAAATACTACCATCCACACCAATCTCGCCAAATTCGTTAACCAAAACCGCCCAACGCTCATCCGCTGGCTTATGCTTAAGTAAATGTAAAATTGCAGTCGTTTTTCCAACACCTAAAAAACCAGTGATGATATTGGTAGGAACACTTCGTATCTTGTCTTGTTTAGAATTCATTGATTTATCACTGCGCATTTAAATAGTCGTTATTATCTGTCGATACGCTAACCTGCTTTTTCTCAATATCGACGTATAGGTAAAAGCAATCTAGCCTGTTTGTATGACATGCAGCGCCGACTTGCTTGACTTGGCACAGAATCGCATCGCCATCACAATCGAAAGACATTGAGACAAGGGTTTGAGTATGGCCGCTTGTTTGTCCTTTTACCCACAATTGCTCTTGGCTTCGAGACCAGTATGTCATGCGCTGGGTCCCTATCGTCTGGCAAAGTGATTCTTTATTCATCCAAACCAACATGAGCATCGCTTTGCTGGTAGCATCTTGTGTTATGACAGGAATCAACCCATGTTCATTAAATGCAAGTTGCTCGATGACATCTCTCAATTCAAGAGGACTTGAGCAATTATATTTTTCTAACTTCTGAAAATATGTACGCTTCATAGCAATGTTGGTTTCTAGTGTCTTGAACAGTCGCAGTTAGTATGTTGTTGGCATAGGCGAAAATTAAAATAATGCCCAGAGGCAATAAGCGTTGCACCAAGTACAGTCAATATTTTTTCCCCGTACTCACCCGTGATTTCTTCTCCTAAAAGCACCGCTAGAACGAGTAGTATTAGTCCTGTGAATCCTAAAAAAAGCAATTGGTATCGCTTGTGCTTTTTACACCCCATGATCAGTGCATAAATGCTGGTTGGCAAAACAACCACTACCATCCAGTGATGAAAAGCTTCATTATCAAGTTGTAATGCCGTCAAGCTGGGTAGTAATACCAACATGACAGGTAAGGCCAGGCAATGAATTGCGCATAGCAGTGACAAGCTGACCGCAAATTTGTCTGTTATTTCTTGTGTCGTTATCATCTTCTTAATACATTATTATCATAATAAAAATCATATTCGATGGTTGGGCCGATGACTACTTGCACGCTCGGGTACAATTCTTTGACAGTTTGTAGCAAAAAATGGGCACAATCGTGGCGTAAGATCTCGAGAGCTAGGTAATTAGATATCATAAGGGGCATTAAAAGGGTGCAATATCACGAAAACGCGCTTGCATGAGGTAGTCAAAATCAGCATCGTTGACTGAGTATTGGTTAAGATTAAGACTGTAAAAAAAGTCAAAATATTGTTTAATCGTGCGGGTTATACCGATGTCATAGTCCGCAGTAAAGGTTTGCGCCAAGCCGCTTGGTCGTTCGATAACCAGACCATCGCGCACCACCAATTGGCCCTTTTTAAATAGCAATGCCGCATCGGCAAACATGGCACGGTAATCGATTTTTGACTGGGTGCCTAACGCAGTTGGCGTGTCGTCTCGCTTCTGTGGATCATATACCGCGATATCCGCGATGGCACCAGGAGCAAGATGACCACGGTCGTGCAAACCCAATAGTTTGGCGGCAGCAGAGCGGGTCATGGTGGCAACCTCACTGAGAGTAAATTCGCGTTTGAATTCTGGCAGCAGTGTCAGGGCTAAGGCTTCCTGATTTAGCCGTTCCATGCATTGCTGCCGATAGTCGGCATCCATCAACAGTCGCAGCAATTCCGGGTAGGCAGTGAACGGTGCTCCATTGGGGTGGTCAGTGGTGAAAAACAAGCGTTCTGGCGCTTCCGCCAACAAAAATAGTTCCAAGCCAATCGCCCATTGTAGTGTGTTGACGAAGCTGGTTGCGCGATAACGATACGGCACCACCCCACCAGAGCCTTCGGTTTCGGCATCCCACATCACATATTTGCTAGGACTGGCATCAGCATGGCGACTATATTGGGCGGTTATATCTCCAGAAATAGTGACAGTCTGACCGAACATGACTTGCCCGACGTCCATGGTGATATTCGGATGTCGATTAAAGGCTTCTAGCAAGCGAGCCGCCGCCGAAGAAAAGCCTTTGGCACCTTCCTTGCCGTAAGCGTAAAACTGCACATGCGCCAAGTGCATCGGCAAGCCTTGCGCTGCTTCCATCGTCGCGACGATGGTGTCCACATTACCTGGCACGCCAAGGTTATTGCAATGTACATGCGGCGGATGCGGTACGCCTAACTCCTGAGTGGCAGTTTGCAAGGTTTGCAAAATTTGCCTCGAACTGACGCCATAATCGGGCACGATGTCGTCCAGACCAAACTGGCGCACATTACTTTTAAAGGCGTTGGCACCCCCAGCGTTGATGATTTTTAACCCAAGTGCGCGGGTAGCGTTCAGCGTCCAGGCCACGTAGTCGTTGATTTGGTTTTGGCCTGCCTTATCTCGCATTAGCCTAAGTAGCAAATCGTCATTACCGAGAATTGCCAAAGCAGCGGTATCGATAACGGGTATGTCAGCCATTTGCAGGTGCACGTCCAGCGCACTGACTGGCAACATGGCGGGTTCGACCACGGTGGTGTAACCCATCTGGGCATAGCGATAGCCGATGTCGGTGGTGGACCATTTGGCAGTACTAAAGGGATGGTTCAAACGCCGCGCCATGTGATTGCGATGCTGTTCCGGTAACAGCAGGCGCGCTGTATTAACATTGCCACCAGCGATATGACTGTGAATGTCGATAGCACCTGCCATGACGATCTTCCCATCCAGATCGTAAACCTCATCGACTCGGGCACTCAGACCGGGATCGGCGATAATTATTCCGTCACGGATGAATAGATCTCGTTGTTCACCATGGTAATTTTGCGATGGGTCATAAATCGTTCCACCACTTAACTTAATTAACAATATCGTGTCCTCATAGCATATCTAGAGTCAACAGCAAGCGACGTGGCTGTTCGATGCTTGGTGTGGGTGAACGATGTACCAGAGCATGGCCTTCGTTGCCTTCCCAGCTTTCACCTTTCATCAGACCTACTGCATAAGCTGGCATTTGCCGAATTGCAGTGGGATCGACAATTAATCCAGATTCAGCATCTGGCAATCCGCAGTTCCCCACGCCAAGCTTTTGGCGATTAAGCGCATATTCCGGCAACCACTCCGTCCCCATGCCGCCGTAGCAGCAGATCAGTCGTGCTGGCACCCGGTCAACGTGAAAGCGCGGACACATGGCTTTGTCCAGCGTGCGCAGGCGCAAACCGGCTTGCTTGCGACCGAACAATTCGCAAAAGGCTGAAACCAACAAGGTAACGTCATCCGTCCAGGCTTGATAACCAACGAGAGCACTCGCTTTTGGCCAAAGCTGGGCAAAGTCGAACTTTGTCGGATCGACTGGCTGGCTGATTTCGATATGGCCGTAGTCATTCAAAGCGCTGTAGACGAATTGCTCAATACCTAAGGAGCGTCTCCGCTCGATTTGGCACAAATTGACGCCCTCTTCATAGATGCGGGACAAATCAGTGAAATGATCAGAAACTACGATCTTAGTGTCAGGTTTACTATTAAGCGGATGGAACATTCCGGAAAAATCTTGCACCGGCGGTGTCGATTGGCGAAATGGAATACGAGCAAACATTTAAAAAAACTCCTTAGGCGACCAATAAGGTCTGTTCGAAAAACATAATGAATTGCATGAAGCCAACAGCCAATGCGAAGGCAAGGCTTTAGCTACTCCAGACGCATGAGATTGGAGCGCTCATGAATCCTCCTTCCAGGTTGGAAATGGGTCGCTCAGCGTTATCCAGTAGTCTTTCCCTTTAAGCATATCTTCATCTGACAGCAAGCAATCATCAAGTGCGGCAGTCATCGCCTCTTGATCAAGGCGTTGACCGATAAATACTAACTCCTGGCGCATATCGCCAAAAGGTTCCTTCCATTGCTCCTGTATATTGGCCAAGTATTCTTCATCAGTAGGCCAGTTCTCTTCTGGAATAGCTTTCCAGAACATCCCTGCAAAACCGTAACGTGCGACACCTCCCGCCTGACTCCAGTCGCCAGCAAATTCTGGACGTGATGCCAGCCAAAAGTAGCCTTTAGAACGAATCAGTTTTCCGAATTGCTCAGTGTTGTGAAGAAACTGATAAAATTTTTCTGGATGGAATGGGCGGCGCGCGGCATAACTGAAGCTAGCAATACCGTATTCTTCCGTCTCCGGAATATGCTCACCGCGCATTTCTTTAAGCCAGCCAGGCGCTTGCTGCGCACGTTCAAAATTGAACAGCTTAGTATTGAGTACCGCATCGACATCTACCTCTCCATGAGAAATTGGAATAATTTCAGCATGGGTATTGAGTGTTTTTAGAATAGCGATAAGGCGATCTTTATCAGAAGATTCGACCAGATCCGTTTTACTAATGAGAATAACATCAGCAAATTCCACTTGATCTACCAGCAAGTCAGCGACACTACGCAGATCTTCCTCACCCAGCGACTCCCCTTTTTCCTGTAAGGATTGCGCTTCTTCGTAATCCTTCAAAAAATTCACGGCATCCACAACGGTTACCATCGTATCTAAGGTTGCCACATCCGATAATGAAACCCCATCCTCATCGGCAAAAGTGAATGTTTCGGCGACAGGCAAAGGTTCGGAAATACCTGTTGATTCAATCACTAAATAATCAAAGCGCTTATCTTTAGCCAGTTTGCTAACTTCTATCAAGAGATCTTCGCGTAAGGTGCAACAAATACAGCCATTACTCATTTCCACCAGTTTTTCATCACTGCGATTGAGAGAAACTTCGTTTTGAACAATCGCCGCGTCAATGTTGATTTCGCTCATATCATTGACAATAACAGCGACTTTCTTACCTTGGCGGTTGTTTAAAATATGACTAAGCACCGTTGTTTTTCCTGCACCAAGAAAGCCCGAAAGCACAGTAACTGGGAGGAGTGATTGTTGAATCATGTTGTATAGCCTTTATTCAAATGTTAATAAGCGCAAGGAGCATTTCGATAATACAAAAATCAGAGAACCTGTTCATGGTTGATATAAAAACTGTTTCTGACGCACCTTCATAGCCATCAATCTCTTGATTCGTATTCATGACGACCAAGTAATCTACCCGCTTAACACTAAACAACACTGTTAAGTTCTAAACGGGTAGATTTTCCCATCGGTTTATAGGGTAGGTATTTCAAGTATTGTTTCTAATTCAAACTTAAAGTCGCCGCTATTATGTAATTCCGCTTCATAGTATTTACCACCTGCTTTGACACGAGGAATAGTTAAGTGAGCACCGTCATAAACAGCCGGTTGTTGCAATAGCTGTGCAGGTAGTGTCTGGTAATCCTTAAGCACAAAGTGGTTGTCAGTAAATTCCAGTTGTACCTGATAATGTAAAGTGCCTATTTGAACATCGTTGAGGTTTAAAATATTATTGGCCGCATTAAATGCGCTGTCTTCATTGATATCGGCAGCGGCTTCAATCACCGGCTCATGAGGCTCTGGCAAGCCACGAATAAAGACAATTCCGATAGGCGCACTGCTGGCAATTGGGGTGTCGCTGTTAGCTTCAGTTTCAGATAGCGTTAACCCGAAGTAGTACGCTCCATCAGTTCCGCCTTCTTGGTTAGAGGCATCTTTAATGGTAAAGTCCAGATGCTCATGCACATCTCCGTTGGCAGCGACTTCACCGATAACCCCTAAGGTATTATTAACGCCACTCGGTGTATAGCTAATAACTGTCTCTACAGCATCCATGATTTCAATTCGCTCGCCATTTGGTACATTCTGGATCCAAGCATAGCCACTCCAGAATTTAAGCCCGCCGACCGGTTGAAAGCGTAACCAGTTACCGGCGGTCAATGGGCCTTCAGCCTCGTCAGAATCAATCCCTGGATCATCGGTATTAAATAGTCCGCCCGGCAAATCACCAAAATCAGCTTCAAACAGGTTGCCATTAGTCAAGATGGTGGTACCGGACTTCCATGGCTGGATATCACCTGCATGCTGGTGATTGTGTTCTTCAGCGGCATGGGCAATCAGGGAGGTAGATAATAAACTCAAAACGAGAGTGCTTTGGGGTAAAAACTTATTGATTTTCATCGTTATTCCTCTAGTAAAAAAATACACAGTAAAATTAAAAAAATTTAAAGCATTTGTGACTCATCAATAGACCCATGCTTGGCATCGACTATCTTAAGTATTGCAATTTCTCCTTAGTTAATCAGACACATTGCCTAGTTCCTCCCATTGTTCTAGGTTAAAGTCCACACCGCCCGAATGGCCCAATAGAGCGCGGTAATATTTGTTATGGACTTGTACACTAGGTATTTCCAGTTGCTGTCTGTCCAAGTCATAAAGTAACGCCTGTCCGCTCTGTGGAGCTTGAGGCTGAGCGGTTTTCAAGACAAGGCGGTAATCGTCCTGCACTTGGAATTGAACGTAATAATGCTGTTGCTCTACCTGTACATCGCGTAGCGTTAAAAGACGGGCATTGACATCATAACGGGCTGTTGGCGCTACTCCAGGTGTCACTGGAATAACGGGAATGGCGCATAGCCTTAAGCTGCATTTTTCCTTGGCGAGGAAAGCATCGTTACGGGTAATCTGGCTATCGCTATCCAAATCACGGCTATCGCCGTCTGGTTTAACGGCTTCCTGTTTTTGTGCGGCAAGCAGAATCAAAGCGACATCAATACGGTCTATATCGCCATCAAAATCGACATCACCCGGCGTAAGTACGAAATTGTTCGTGTTTTCAGAGGGCGGTGTCGGAGTGTTGCTGGTGGGTGCTTTGGCCAAGCCCTGTAACGCTTTGGAAAATTCGTTATGGGTTAGTCCGGCATTCAATAGCACTAGAAAAGGGGCGGACGGAATAGGGTGGAAATTTGAAAACACTTGCATTTCGATCAGGTATGCGCCAATTGGGCCGCCTAACTCGCCTTGCTGGTTTTCCAAAAAAAAGCTCAAATGGGTGTGTAGAATTCCGACATTATTCGTGATATCTACGCCTAATTCAGGCTTAGCTAAGATTCCATCAGCACTGAATACTGTACTTTGGTCAGTGCCAAGCCCGCTAAAGCAAAATAATTGTCCGCCACATTGCTGGGAATCATTAATAATACTGGTTTGTGCATCTAGTCCTCCAAAAAGGCGGATTTGGGTATCCGTCGGCGCTACACTCCAACTTGTCGCGTTAGCCTCCCAGTAGCGAAGCTTACCTAGTGCGCGATAACTGACGAGCTCATCGGCTTGCAAGCTGTTTAACACCGATTGGAAACCAGGATTTTTAGTTTTAAAGGGACCGCCCGTTAAGTCTTGAAAATCGGCTATAAAAATTAACTTTCCAGTTGTACTTTCCTGTGGCAAAGTCCCTTGAGGCAAATTAAGGTCACTGGCAAGGCTGTCGAGATCGCAGCCAACAATATTGGCAGTACGGCAAAAACCAGCAAACATCGTATTGCCTTCACCCCACAACTCCACATCCAGATGCACCGCGTAAGCCGAGTGGCTGCCAAGTAAGAGGCCTATTAATAGGCTTTGTCGGATAATACGGTTATTTAAAAACTGTGCAAACATAGGTGTCATCTCCCGTCAGTTAAAACGTAGCCCGCAAACCAAAAACAAAGCTTCTTCCCGGCTCCGGTGCGTAATTTCTTAAAAAGGAAACCGAACTGCGTATCTCTGCATTCAAAAGGTTATTAGCCTTGGCGAATAAGGAAAACTGCAAGTTATCATTGACTATCAGTTGATAGTCAGCGCTTACACTTAACAGATGGTAACCAGCCGTTGCGCTTTCATAAAGACCGGTGTGTTGCTGTGCTTCTGCGCGGGTATAGCGCAATGCGGTATTCCAAATAGGATTGCCAAAACCCAGTTCCGCACCGTAACGCAAAGGCGGCATGCGCGGCACATTATCTTGATCGCCATTAGCAAAGCGACCGCGCACATAATCAGAAAAGAGCGTAATCGAAATATCGCCCTGAGGTATTTGCGCAATCGTGCTATAAAGTTCCGCCTCATAACCAATAAAGTTGGCATCACGCTGGTTATACGCATAAATTGGAAGACATTCCGCTTCGCTAACACAACGCTGACGTATCACTTCGTTATCGATTTCATAAAAAAAGCCGCTGTTGCGTTGATAAATAAAGTCCTGAGTATGGTTGTAGTAAACATTAGCACGCAGGTGCATATGGTCAGTTTGCCAATCAATGCCTAAATCAACCATATTCACCGTTTCATTTTTAAGCTGGGCATTACCAATATCAAAGGTGCGTGTCGATAAATGTGACCCTAAAGATAGCAGCTCCTGAATATCGGGGGATCGTTGCCCGCGATTGAGCACCAAAGTGACCGATGCATCCTCGTAAAACGCCCATTTGGCCGAAAGGGAAACAGATTCGGCGTGAAATCTAAAATCCTCAGGTAATGGCGTTGGCGGCAAGGCGCTGCCACGCAAGGTCAAATGAGTGGCGGTGGGATCTATCCATGTCTGCTCGGTGCGCACTCCAGCCTTAAACTCCCAGTCACTCCAAATGTAAGTTTGCGTGGTAAACCAACCCAGCGACTTAAGCTGAGTTGCTGGAACGAAAGTTTCTACGCCAAGCGCAGAAAAATCACGGTCTATCCATTGCACGCCGACAGTGCCGCTCCAGTCTTCCAGAAAGCGGTGATCGACTTCAAAGCGGCCTTCTCCGACATCGTTTTTAAAGGTGGTATAAGGCAAGCCCCCCTCCAGCTCTGTATGCTCATAATCGACCTGCCCGTAACGAAATCCAATGCGTTCAATGCCTGTTACTAAGTCATACCACTCGCCTTTGAAGTCATACCGTGTTTGGTCCATGTCGATACGTATATTCGGATATAAAGCTTGTGGTCCCAGAATATCTTCAAAGCCACTAATATCTTGCAGTTGCGGTAGAATGAATTCCAGGCCGTCCAGATGGTTGGGGTCTATCCCATGACTACCTTTCGGTATACCGTAACGGTTATTGATATGGCTAACCGACATCCCGACCATGGCATTCTCGCCTAACCAGGAAAGGCCAATCGAACCGCCAAAGCTTTCGCTATCGCTATTAGGTAGGGTGCCTGTGGTATTCTGGAAATTAGTCAGGCCGAATTGCTGTTCAACAAATGTGCTATCAACTGCATTGCCGGGAATCTGAGTGTCGCCACGGCTACGGTAAAAGCCACCAACATTCAGTGCCCAAAAATCCTGGCCTAAATCGACTTTAAACGCTGTGTTAGTTCCTTCACCGTTAGTGTCGTAACGGCTATCCACGACTCCTCCGATGAGCTTAGACGGAACTCGTTCGGGAATACGATTATCTTTAACATTGACCACGCCACCAATGGCATTACCGCCATATCTGATAGTTTCAGGCCCCCGCAACACTGTAATTTCCTCCGCCAGCAGTGGCTCAATGGCGACGGCATGATCGGCGCTCAGGCTTGATGCATCATGACTGCCAATTCCGCTTTGCAGCATCCGTACCCGCGAACCACTCAAACCACGTAATACTGGCATACCAACGCTAGGGCCAAAAGAAGCGTTACTTACGCCTAACTGACGCTCTAAGGTTTTACCTAAGGTATCGCCTTGCTGCATTTGCAAGGCTTTACCCTGCAAAATACTGATTTGTGGAGAAGATGGTTGATTGGGGACAGTGCTAGTGACCATCATATCTTTAAGCTCAATCACAGAATTTTCCTTACTATCCTTAATTTTTTGTTTCGCTTCTTCCGTGGGCATATTATTATCAGCAGAAGAAACAACTGGCGTAATGATTAAAAAAGTGAGCCAAAGGCATTGAAATAACCTACTTATGGGCATAAATAAAAGTGATTTAGGTAACTATGATAGAAATGTTATATCGTTACATTTTTTGCGCAAGCTTTACCCATGCAAAAATATAATTAATAAATGGTAATGTATTATTGAGACGTTCGGCAGTTTGCACAAACGCCTTGGATTTCGATGGCTTTCCGGTGTTCTGTAAAACCAGCTTCTTCCATTTCATACGCTACGGCGTCCATAACAACTAAACCTGGTCTCTCCTCAACTTCATTGCACTGCATGCAAATAAGCAACAACACCTCGTGCTGCTGTTCGGAACAACAGCAGCCAACAAACGCATTAAGACTTTCCACTCGGTGTATGAGCCCCTGTTTCAGCAAAAAATCTAAGGCACGATAAATGGTGGCCGGTTTTACCGATTGTCGTAAAGGCTTCATCTGGTCGAGCAGGTCATAGGCCTTAATTGCACGGTGACTTGCCCAGATCAGTTCGAAAACTTTAAGCCGAATCGGCGTTAATTGCACACCACGTTCCGCACAAAGCTTATCCGCTATTTGCAGTGCCTTGTTAAGGCACGCATCATGATTATGGCTGTGTAGTACTGATTCAATGGGTACAGACACGGGAGTTAAATTCATAAAACAACGCACCTTTAAAAACTGTAATGTTATAATATTACATAAAAGATAGCATGTCAAGGTCATACGCTTACCGTCCCCCCATACATTCCGCACTCGATTTGGTAAAAAATTATTTTATTCAGTATCTACCAATTTCATTTAAGCACAGAACTTAATCAAAGGATAACTCCTTTAATATCAAGGGATACAAGCACTTAGATCTATCACTTGTTTGACTCATTTTAGCGTAAAGTAAAAAGGTGTTTTATTTTCCAGCACAAGGTTAAAACCTTCGCCTTTCAGACGAACAGATTCATCTCAAATGATATACTCAACAAATGGATTATCGTTCTGGCAGTCATACAGCTTGTAACATTGAATACCACTTTGTTTGGGTAACAAAATACAGATATCAGATCTTAAATGGAGATGTTAATAAGGATCACGTACACATAGTCTGTTTCTGCTCCCCCTAATATAGCTCCAAGCAAAATAATGAGAAGAATAAAAGGGCGTAGCGCAAGAAAGCTTTTTGAAGAGCGTCCAAAATTAAAAAAACGTTACTGGAGAAAGCATTTTTGGGCAAGAGGGTATTTTTGTGTCACAGTAAGTCAGGTGACTGAAGAAATGATAAAGAATTACCTTGAGCATCACTTTGAAGCCAGCTCTAATGATAATTTTAAAACAGAATATGATGAGCATGAATAACAAGGCTATTCGCCCTGTATCCCGACTTTTAGCGGGTGGTTGTTAGTTGTTTTCGAGGCGTACTAAGTGCGACTATAGTCCCTCACTGCATCCTAAAGCTTACCTCTCAAGTCTGGATATAAGTTTATTATTTTCTATCAATAGTACCTCCACAGCTCCTTCATCAACGCAACGGCTTGTACCTTTCTGTATATCCTCAAAAAGTAAAACTTCCATTTGTTTCTGATACAAAAGCCCATGCTCCACCGCATGCCGAAGAAGGGTATTCTATTAAATAGATCCCATTTTCAGCTATAAAATGAATAGTCCACGTTTGCACAGAACCAGATGAAAACTGCTCATTAGACCTATACTCTAACTTTGCAAACTTTTAATATTTAGCCACACTCAGGTTTTACGGTCAGACAACATCCCTCTTTTTATGCAACCTCAAGCAAGACGCTACAACAAGTGTTGAATAGCGGCACTCTCTTCTTTAAGTTCAAGCTCTGTTTCTTTCATACGTGCTAAACTGAATTCATCGATATTCAAATCATGCACAATACTCACCCCGGTTTCAGGTGAAATACGCACGGGAAAAGAATAAAACAAGCCCTTTTCAATATTGTAACTACCATCTGCCACCACCGCCATACTGACCCAGTCGCCCCCTTCTGTACCTAAAGCCCAGGCACGCATTTGGTCAATCGCTGCATTTGCTGCAGAAGCAGCGCTAGACAAGCCGCGTGCTTCAATAATAGCCGCGCCACGATGTTGTACTGTCGGAATAAAATCATCGACTACCCAATCATCACTGACCAATGAAAAAGCATTTTGACCTTTTACCGTCGCATGATGTAAATCAGGGTACTGTGTTTCCGAGTGATTTCCCCAGATAATCATATTTTTCACGTCTTTAGAACGTACCTCACATTTGGCAGCCAAACGGCTAATCGCTCGGTTATGATCAAGCATACTCATCGCCGCAAAGCAGCTGGGATCTAAATCAGGTGCATTACGCTGAGTAATTAAGGCATTCGTATTAGCTGGGTTGCCAGTAATCAAAACTTTCACTTGCCGACTCGCTACCTCATTCAAGGCTTTGCCCTGTTCTGAAAAAATCGCGGCGTTATTTTCTAACAAGTCTTTCCTTTTCATGCCAGGACCACGTGGTCTCGCCCCCACTAAAAAAGCATAATCAACATCCTTAAACGCAACTCGCGCATCATCCGTAGACACCACTTTTTGTAATAATGGGTAAGCACAATCACTCAACTCCATCACCACCCCATCCAATTTATGCAAGACAGGAGTCGCTTCCAACAGCCTTAAAATGATCGGCTGATCCAAACCAAAAAGTTCACCAGAGGCCAAACGAAAAAGCAAAGAGTAACTAATTTGTCCAGCAGCACCGGTAACAGCTATTTCTAATGGTGTCTTCATCTATATTCCTAATTTATTTTTAATTTTTTGTATCATATTGGCAGTGAGCCATTATTATGCTTTTAACGTCGTGAAAAACCAAACTTAAAGTCTTACAGCACCACCAGCAAAAGCCCGATACCCAGAGTACGAAGCACATATTTCTGAGGTATAATAACCTGATTTTATATTCGTTTAAACGCATAATTTTTAGATAGGCTAATGAAAAAACTGCTATTCCAATTTGATACCGACACTCATCCATCTGTCTTTGATACCGTTGTTGCTTATGATGGCGGAGCTGATCATGTTATTGGTCATGGCAATCTCACGCCTGAAAATGTTCGCGCTTTAGTTGAAGGAACTATTTTCACCCGCCCCCCTAAAGACAAAAAAAATACCGCCATTTTCGTTGGCGGTAGCGATATGGCAGCTGGGCA
>ENA-OSET01003522-OSET01003522.1-sediment-metagenome-genome-assembly--contig:-NODE-3522-length-14315-cov-8.015241_pt1 | contig 14315 bp, 8 predicted proteins | sample MGYA00237882_ERZ534229 | MGnify/ENA primary metagenome ERZ534229 (study PRJEB26408, sample SAMN06266212) | sediment metagenome | isolation source: Hudson Canyon methane seep mesocosm | place: USA:Hudson...
CTCTTGAACTAAAAATGTGTAACCAGCTAATCTCATAAAACAACCTTAAAAAATCATTCATTGTTGACTAAATCTAGCTTTAGCCTCTATACTTCACCTGACTGACACAACAAATAATTTATTATGTCGCACCCACTTAAAAAGTGTTTTTCACATACTTTTTAAACAAAAACATACTTTTTAGCTTTAATTGTATTTTATTTGATTTTTAATATTTTTCAATTTTTTCTGTATATTTTGCCCCGTTTAGCTATTTTTCTATTTCATAAAACCCTAGATCACACCATAACTACTAAAACCGCCACCTTGATAATGGCTATACACATGCTGATAAACAGTTAAACTCATATCCGCTAATTCTTCATCAGGATATGGCGCTGGTGGTAAATATTCCAGCGCATCAGAAATCATTACTTTTACTTGAGAACTCACTTGCTCACTCTCGCGCCAGCGCTCAATCTTTAACTTTTCAGCCTTTAATGTTTCCAAAGTTTGTTTCGCTACTTTTTTAACTTCAATTTCGTTCTTAGCAGTCAATTCAGGTTTACGCAGTAAATCATAAATAGCCAAAGTTTCTTCATTTAGTCCTTCACGCACTGCACGCTGTATTTCTGGCGATAAATCACCTTCCATAAATTCATTCAAATCATCAAATGCTTTTTGTACTGCCTGAATATCTTTACCTGCATTATATTCATCAATAATGGTTTTATATTTATCGTAAAACTCCATCCTAATTGGATTTTCTTGCACCATTTGTTCAAGTTTCTTTTCTATGGCATCTTGCAGATCAAACACCACAGCATTTTTATTGTTCGACTTAGCAAATGCCGCCCGGAGTTTATCAAAATCTAAAGTACTTAAATCCACATAATCCGTTTCACGTACCTCATTCTTAACCAGACTGACACTCATATTCACTTCTTGCTGCAGGCGACGCATCACATCGGAAATATCCGCACTTTGGGTTTTCTGGTTTAACTGTCCATAGATTGCTTCAATAGCATTATAAAGGCGGGTATAAGGCTTAACTTGCTCTTCAGGGTACAAAGCCTTGTATTTACGGAACACATCTCTAGCGGCGACTTCAAACTGAGTACGGGTGGTTTCATTCAAGCAAACTGCATTAGCGGCTTCTTTTATTTTTGCCAGCTTAATCATTGCGCTCTCAGCATTAACCAAGCTACCCAACTCAAACTGTACTTCCTGTAAAAAAATTTGTACCCGATTAATTGCATATTCCAGTTCCACTGTCATCTCTTCCAGCTTTTCTATCGGATTGCCCTGTTCATCATCCGAACCCTTCTTACCTTTACCACCCTCACCATAAACTGAATAAGCTTTTTCTAACTGTTTATAGACATTGCCATAATCAACAATTAAACCATTTTCTTTTTCATCATCATAAACACGGTTTGCACGGGCAATGGTTTGCATTAAAGTATGGCCTTTAATCGGCTTATCCAAATATACGGTTGATACACAGGGCGCATCAAAACCAGTAATCCACATGGCACAAACAAATGCCAAACGAAAAGGATTCTCATCTTCCTTAAATTCTTTCTCCAGATCACGTTTCGCCATCTTTTCGCGGTGTTGCGCTATATCTAAACCTAACTTAGCAAACTTCTTTACCTCATTTTGTTCAGAGCTTACCACCACACAGACTTCAGTTTCTTCAACACGTTTTAAATGATGCTTTAACTGCAAAGCCTGTTGTTCATCTTCAGCCAATTCAATACGTTGTTTTAACTCAGCAATATAATCAGGCCAATATTTCATGGTCAATTCATACATCCGCACTGCTGTTGGCTTATCCAATGCCACAAACATCGCCTTACCTTGATAACCTCGGTCGTTAAAATGCCAGACTAAATCTTTAGCAATGGCATCAAGACGATCTTCAGAGGTTAAAATAGGATAATCACGCTTAAACTCCCGCTCTAATTTACGCCGTTGATCATCATCCAATTCTTCATCATTAATAATCTCCGCCATACGCTCATCTAAATCAGGATTATCAATATCTAACTTTTCACCCCGGTTTAAATAACGCAAAGGTAAAGTCGCGCCATCTTCTATTGAACGTTTAAAGTCATACACCGAAACATATTCACCAAAGATATTCTTGGTGAGTTCCAGCTCTTCTTTAATAATAGGTGTCCCTGTAAAACCTAAATAAGAGGCATGTGGGATGCCATAAAAACGCATATTTCGGGCAAAGGTGCCGCCTTGGGTTCTGTGCGCCTCATCAGAAATCACAATAATATTATCGCGCTCTGTTAATAGTGGATATTCCTGCTCTTTCTTTGGGTCAATCGAAAACTTATGAATCAAAGTAAAGATATAACGATGGTTCTGTTGCAATAACTCTCGCAAATGCACACGGCTTTTAGCGCGTACCTGCTTTTCTGTCACCGCATCCACACCCGTAAAGGTGTCATACAATTGATTTTCTAATTCAGAACGATCCACCACAATTAAAAACGTAATGCCGCCACCGTACTTGCGTAAAATCTTCTGGCACATAAACACCATAGAATAAGACTTACCCGAACCTTGGGTATGCCAGAATACCCCTAGCTTTTGCTTTAAATCACTAAGATTACTGGCACGATCAACTACCTTATTCACGCCGATATATTGATGGTTTTTCGCCATCAACTTCACCACCTCACCCCCCTCACCATCAAACAGCAAAAAATTCTCGAATAAGTCTAACAAACGCGTTTTATCGCATGTTCCGCGTAACAAAGTATCCAGACTGACTAAGCCTTCATCCTCTTCATTAATCCGTTTCCACTCTAAAAAGAATTTATACGGACTGGTGACGGTTCCCACGCGTGAATCTGTGCCATTACTAAGGATAACAAAACCATTACAATGTAATATCTCAGGGATATCTGTTTTATAAGTACAAAGATTATCATCATAAGCATGGCGTAAATCTGTGTGATGGGCTTTCAGCTCAAAAAAGACTAAAGGAATACCATTAACAAAACCGACTATATCAGGGCGACGGTTATACAGTTGCCCCACAACTTCCAGTTGCCGCACCGCTCTAAAATCATTAGTTTCAGGTTCAGCAAAGTTAAATACCCGTAATTTTTTCTTTTGTAAAACACCTTTATCATCTTGATAACTGACAGGCACACCATCAAGCAGGTATTGGTATTTTTGTTTATTAATCGCCGCTAAATGTTTATCCGCAATAGAACTACTGAGTAGGTCAACCGCTTGCTGATAAGCAGTATCGGGTAAATCAGGGTTTAATGAGCGTAAAGCAATCAGTAGATAACGCACTAACAGCACTTCGGATTTATTGGTTCGACCTAATAAACCCTGAGTTCGTTGTTTATCCTCTGCATCAGTAAATTTCTCTTTCTGCCAGGCAGTTTCCACCACCCATCCTAAATCCTCTAAGACCTCTTGTGAGGCGGCCTCTACTAAACCATCTTCTGAATATTCATAACTCATTTATTTTCCCTTAAGAATAAAATCGTTCCCACGCTCCGCGTGGGAACGCATCCCAAGACGCTCCAGCGTCCCCAACACAACTACCAAGTATCAATACCAATCAAACAACCAGCACCTTCATAAAAGCCAGCACTAGAATACCGCCAATGTTCAGCTCTCTCCACATACCCTCGCTTTACAGGGTTATTGTGAATATAGGTCAGCTTTTCTCGCATTATAACGTCATTAAACACCATCTTGGCATGAATACCTTCTTGCCAAAACTGATAGTCTCGATCAACCTTATGTACTTTCTTAGAAAAATGTAAACGCGTTAATAATGAATTTATTTGATGATCCTTTAAATAATCTATTATTTTCCTTGCGGTAAAAGATCTAAAACTACTGACACATTTATCTAACCGAGGGGCTTGAGCAATAAAGTGTAGATGGTTTTCTAAAATGACATATCCATATAATTTTAACCCTTGCTGTTCACGTTGATATTGCCAGCAATCTAAAATAATTTGTACGGTATCTGGCCTAGTAAAAACAGGTAGCCATTCCTGCACGGTGCAAGTCATAAAGTGAGGCTTATCGGGTTCTGTAATCGTGTAACGGCTTCTTCCCATATTTAATCTCTATTTTGTTAGGACGCTGGAGCGTCTTAGGATGCATTCCCACGCGGAGCGTGGGAACGATTAAAACTCTGGTTTTGAGTACACGTTTTATTTATAGGGGTAAAAACTCAATTTCTTACCCACGTTATAGCTGATAGGGGTAAAAAATCCACTTTCTTACTTTTGTTAGAACTATTTTTACAGGCCCCGGTTAAACCTTATTCCTGTAAAAACCCTTTTTATGAGCATGTCCAAATAACATGCACAAGAAAATGCCTTTTTGTGTGCATGTCCAAATAACATGCACAAGAAAATGCCTTTTTGTGTGCACGTCCAAATAACATGTACAAGAAAATGCCTTTTTGTATGTCTATTAAGCTGGGTTTTGTTGTTCATTGCTGTTCAACAACAATTGATAAAGAGCGTCATTAAGATAAAAGTTATCCTTTCCTAACTTATGTTTAGAAAGCACACCCAACTCAACCAAAGCATCTAAATATTTAGTGGCTGTATTTCGATGTACTTGTAAATCCGTCATTAAAAATTCAATTTTAGTATAAGGATGGCGGAATATATTATTCAGTAAATCCTGAGTATAAATTCTGGGTAATTGCTCGCGTAATTGTATTTTGTAATCTTGCATTAAGCCTTTAATTGCCTTAATCAAAGCAATGGTTTGTTGTGATGTCTGCTCCACAGCCTCCAATATAAACAACAACCACGGCTCCCAGTTTTGATCTGTCCGTACACTTTGCAATAATCGGTAATAGTCTTGTTTATGCTGGTTAATATAACGGCTTAAATACAGTACAGGCAGTGTTAATAAATCCTGTTTAATCAAGTACAACACATTTATCACCCGACCTGCGCGCCCATTACCATCATAAAAGGGGTGGATACTTTCAAATTGATGGTGAATCACCGCCATTTTAACTAAATCATCCCATTCACAACATTCATCATTATTGATAAATTGCTCAAGATTAGACATGTGTTCTACAATCTCATCATGTGTTTGTGGTGGACTATAAACTATTTCCCCTGTTTGCTCATTTTTAAGGGTTGTACCCGATTGAGTTCTAAACCCCGCATTATTTTGCTCAATAGCTGCCTGGATTTTTTGTATATCATTACAGGTTAAAAGCCCGTGTTGTTTAACTTGTTTAAAGCCATCTTGCAAAGCCGCAGCATAACTAAAGACTTCTTTAGCCGCCAGGGTAATAAATTGCTGGGCAAGGTTATCACTTTTAAACAGCTCATCATGGGTGGTGATAATATTTTCGATTGCGGAGCTGTCTTTGGCTTCTTGCAAGGATAAGGTATTAATTAAAATACTCTCATTGGGGATGGTTGCCACAATGCCTTTTAATTCGGCTAAGGCTTGATGGGCTTTGGCACATTTCTTTAAAACCGCTTTGCTTTCTATATCTTCAGCTAGGGGTAATAAAGGGATTTTATAATTCATTATGCAACCTCCTTTTCACGCTCTATTTGTTTGGGCAGATCAAGCGTATTGACATCAATCATCCCTGTCATTAAACGAGGTAATAAAATGTCTCGGGCTTCTTTTAGGCATTGGTTTTCCTGTACCAATGTCTTTATAGAATTAAAAACTGGCTTCATACGCTTTTCAAAAGAATCCATAATATCCTTTGTAGGAATCGATAAAAGCATTTTTCCGTATATTTTGGGATTTACACGTTGCCTTCCATCTGATCCTGCCATACTTCTAATGCTCAGTTCTCGGAAGTATTCACTTCGAGACATGCAATATATATAAAACCTATTAACTAACTCAGTCTCTCTAAGTACGATAAATTCAGTTGAACCAGTTGCAATTTGACCATCTGATAGAAAGTCCACATAGCCTGTTTTACCATTTTCTAAACATGGTGTTATTCGAGCTACAAGTGTATCCCCATTTATAAATTTTGCACCTCCTGATGGTTTACGTTCTTCAACACCAAAAATTACCATAGAATTTACTGATAATGCTCCCATCGGAACAAAAGGAGCTAAATCCTTTTTTGATACCTTAGTAGTTGGATTGACATTTACCCCTTTATTTAGAGTTTTTCGTACCCACCCCTCAGGCAAGCACGTTTCAGGATCAATCACCGCCGGCTCATACCCTGGAAACTTCATCCGCACAAACCATTCTTCGTAGGTAATCTGCGCTATTTCTTCCAGTAACTTGATACGTTTTAGGTTATTTTCAATTAGATCATCGTAGGCTGAGAGGATATGCGCTATTTTTTGTTGCTCATTCTTGTCAGTTGGTGCTTTAAATTTGAAAGCATAAATTTTAGAAGGTGAGGTGTGTTTTACTGTTGCACCAGTAGCTGAGCCAGCTACGAATTGTTGATAATGAACTGACCTCATTAGCCAATGCATAAACCCTATATCAAACGAATCATCAATTAACTGTACCAAACCAATCCGTTGATTATGGAGAAAAGTCTTGGAGTTATCTTTGGGTATTCTTGCTGAGAAACCCAGCGTATCGGCCTTTTTACTAAGATCTGTCATTGTTACAATAACATCACCTTCAGAAAGTATGTAATCCTGAGGAATCTCTCCTAAATAATATTTCAACTTATCTTTTTTGAAACCACCACCAATATTGAAGTTACCAGGTGTTAATAAAATATTTTTTGTAGGTGTATCAACAAAAAACGCACCTTTAAAAGCATATCCATGCTTTATGGATACAATATTACCTAATTTAAACTCCCTCCATTTCATAATGCCGAACCTAAAACTTGCTCCATCAACCCATTAGCCTCATCATTCAGCCCAGCCAATTCCTGATGTATCTCCGCCATTCGCCCCTGATAATCAAAATCCATATCAATCTGTATGCTATAACCGACATAACGCCCTGGGGTTAAGCTGTAATCATTTTCTTTGACTTCTTCCAGGTCAACCACCTTACATAAGCCTTCAATATCTTGATACAGATCATCAGGAAAATGGCTTTGCAAGCTGCGCCAATCATTCAGGCTTTGCTTATAGTCCAGTAGCGGTTCGCCGACACTGCTTTGGGTAAACTGCTGTTGATACTCATTAAAAGCCGCGCTAAGTTCTCGCAATAAATTACTATTCGCTGTTAGCTGTTTACGCTTGGCTGCCTCGTTTTTCTTGGGTATTTTTTCTGTTTTAGCTTTTTTATCGGCCGCTATTAACGCTTTTTTATCCGCAGTTATTGTTGCTTGGTGTTTCTCTATCAAGAGATTCAGCTGAGGTATAGGCTGTTCAAATAAGCTGATTAATGCCTCACTATCTGTATAGTTTGTTGGGTTTTTTAAATCGCTTGTTTGCACTAACTCTTCAGCAATCGCGTTAAAGTCTAATGTAGCGGGAGTATACGCTGCAATCAGCTTTTTTCCTTCGGCGCTATCAGCCTCCACACCTTTAAGGTCAGGCTGTATTGATGAGTGCTTTTTTATCAGTTCTTGACTTTTTTGGCGTAAATCAATCACGCCTGAAATCAACTCTTGTGCTTGTTCAATATTTTGCTTTTGCAGTGCTTTTCTGGCACTTCCAATAGCTTGTTTATTGCCTCGGTAGGCTTGCATTATCGCGCTAAAATTACTCAATTGCCCTACAGAAAAGTCATTCAATGTAGTATTGACTTTACGCGAGGTATTACGCGCATCAATCATTAATATCTTGTCTTTATTCTGTTCGCTCTTGCCTTTATCTAAAAACCAGACATGACACGGTAAGGAGCGGGTATAAAAGAAGTTATTGCCCACTGCCACAATACAATCGACTCCACCTGTTTCTATTAGCCGTTGACGAATGGCTTTTTCACTGTTGCCTGCATCAGTAGCAGAACTTGCCATCACAAAACCTGCACGGCCTTGGTCATTAAGATAATGATAAAAATATTGTATCCACAAGTAGTTACCATTATCGGCTTTAGGAAGTCCCACTTCATCAAATAAGCGATTATCAGTTTTTACATAGTCACTTTTTTTATCCACCTTATTCACATTAAACGGTGGATTGGCCATCACAAAATCACATTTCCCTACCAGTTCATGCGGGTTGGTGTAAAAGCTGTTGCTTTCAATAACCGTGCCTTCAATGCCATGTATGGCAAGGTTCATTTTCGCGAGTTTGGCATTATTGGATTTTAATTCGGTGCCATAGCAGGTAATGGCTTCATTCACTCTGTCGGCTTTTCCCTGATCTTCTATAAAATGTCCTGTTTGCACAAACATACCGCCCGAGCCGCAAGCAGGATCATGAATCACGCCATGATCAGGCTGAATCAAATTAACAATCAATTGCACAAGTGAGGGGGGCGTAAAAAACTCACCACCTTCTTGTGCGCCCGCGCCTGTCATGGAAAACTTCATCAAGAAGTATTCATATATCCGCCCGAATACATCACCTTTTAAGTTTTTTACGCTGTCTTTATTAAACACGCGGACTAAATCACTCAGCAAATCTTCACTGAGGTCTTGATAGTTACGCGGTAAAATACCTGCCAGTTCGGGGTAGTCTTCTTCTATTAACTTCATCGCGGTATTAACCGCATCATTAATATTTTCACCTTCGGGTAAGTTGGCCAGATGATCATACTGCGATTGTTCAGGTAACATCATCGCACCCACCGCTTTAAAATCTGCTTTGGTGGCTACCCGTTTACCGCCTCTAGGACTTTGAGGAATATTATTTTCTACTATTGGTTTGGCTTGTTCGTATCTGTTTTGGGCATAGCGTAATAAAATCAGTCCTAATACAGGGTCTTTATATTCTGCTGCCGTCAGTTTTGAATTAGCCCGTAAGTTATCGGCACTGTCCCACAGGTTAGCTTCCAGTTGCTTGAGTTGTTTTTGGTTCATATTGATTTATCTTGCTGTCCCTGTTGGGATTGATGGTTTGATCATTCTACCGAAATCATTAGGGGAAATTGGGTTTATTTAAGTGCCTTATAGCGGAAAGAAGGCGAAGGATTTATCAGAACCAGGTGAGTTGCTACAAATTTCAGGCATAAAAAAAGGGTAACAACCAAACTCTTCAGGGGATTGGCAAAGAGTTTTCCGCGAAATTGCTAACTAGGTAACCTTTTGCCAGCCTAAAGTTTCAATGGTATATATTGTAGTTCCTGGTAATCATATTCAAACTGTAAAACCCGATCCAAGTTTTGTTCTAAAAAAACACTTATTTGCTTATGATCTGACTGTCTTTCAAAATAAGCAATTAAGTGCTTAATCTGATGTATCAATTTATTTTGTAGCTGCTTCTGCTTGACTTTAACAATGCTAGAATCAATATCTTTCAGAAAAGCACCTTGATACAGATGAAATAAACGATTTATTAATTTAAGCCGCAAAATATTTTCAGGTTCGAACGGGAGCTCACTATTCAACTCATTCAGAGTAGCTTCAAAAGCAAGAATATCAATCCAGCAATAGTCAGGGTTTAATGAAATGTTGCCATCTTTAACGACAACGACAGATTTACCTATCAATTTACGTAGCCGGAAAATAGCGGTATTTAATGCTTGTTGAGCTAAATCTCCTTCAGAATCAGGCCATAAACAGTCACAAATTTGTTCACTTCTTACATTTTGACAACCTAAGGTAATAATGACCCAGAGTAGTTCAATAAGCTTTTTTTGGCTTTTGCCATCTTGTCTAAAAGGTTTCCCATTGAGCTCTATTTTAAACTGATTAAAACAATAAATACGCACCGGCCAAGGCCATTGCTCTAAATACGATGGAGGCTGACATAAAGCATTAACTTGTATCAGACTGAGTGCATAATCTACTTCAATATCATGTTCTATCGCTAATACGCATAAAGCAGTCATTACATTAGGCTGCCAACCATAAAAAAACTTTAGCTGCTCATGACTTGCCATAGAGAGAAATTTGGTTACACCAATAAGAGCTCTGTTTTGATTATTTAAAAGAAGCCCAAGCCAAGCATCACTTAGATAATACTGTAGCAGATGAAATTTATTCGGTAACTGCTGATGTTTTTTAGACAGTATTAATAGAACATTTTCTGCCTTATCCCACCGCCCCATTTCTGCTAATAACCGAGCTTTTAAGCCAAGACAACTCACCTGGCCGTGATCATTTTTCATATCCTGACAATGATGTATAGCGTGTTCATTATGTTCTAATGCCAGTGTTAATTGTCCCTGTATAGCATAGAGCCAGCCGGTATTAAAATGAAAAAGTGAATTGAGCAAATGGTAATTACAAGAAATATCAACAGCCGTTTTATCCAGACAGTCTTGAGCACTAACTAAGTCACCACAACAAATATAGCAACCGGCAAGATTTAATTCGATAAAAGAGTCAAATAATTCAATCGAAAATTGTTCTGATATTGTTTTGCCTCTTTTGTAAAACATGACTCCAGAAGGACCATTACCTCGAAACAGGTTGAGATGAGCGATAAGTTTGCCATTAAAAATGCGCGATATGGGTGCTAAGGTTTCATCATTTATATTGTCTAACAAATAAGGCTCTAAAACTTCAAGCTTAGCGACTTCATAAGTGAGTATGTAATAGTGTGCTAATTTTGAACAAATTAACTGTTGCTCTAATTTGGTTGAAATACCAGAAAGCCCGTCTTCACTTATTTTGAGCAGTTTTTTAAGGCTGGGATGCTGTGGGTTATAAAATGCCATCGATTGCAAAGCGGTCACTGAAAATTTAACTTTCAGTTCTAAAGAAGGGCAATCAGGAAAAAACGCTTGTAACTCATCAAAACGCTTAAACCATACGCTCAACTGGGAAAAATCATCCATACTGTAAGTAATGGATTCCACTGCAACTTGCCAGGTTAAATAAAGTCCCTCTAAATCTTCAGTTGTATAAAATTGCTGATAGCATTGATCTAACAATTCTGCTGATCGATTGGGTGATAAAGGTTTTATTGCTACCGCGTACCAAAACTGTAACCAAGCGTCGCAAGCTAACACATCATTTGGCAAAGACTCTACCCATCGAATCACTGCATGATGCCTTCCATTATCGATTAAACTTTTAGCGTGTGTAATTAATACTGTTTTTAAGCCAGACCAATCTTGTAATTGTAAATAAAAAGGTAATGCTTCATCTATTTTATTTACAGCTAACAATATAGTAATAGCCCGTTGATTAAGATCGTTGAACTGTTTATGGCTTAATGAAGTTGTATTCTTGTTATTGAGTAAATCTCTAAAAATAGGGTGATAACAATAAATAGGATTAATTTCATCTGTGCGATCAATTAGTAGATTTTTGTCTACTAAATTGTTAAGAAAGCTTTGTGCGTTTTGATAGCCAGTCAAAGCCGTTGCCATGGAGACTGTAAATTGATTAAAAATAGCTGTTTCAGCCAAGAATTGTAACGCCTCTTTGTCCAGATTCGCTAAAATTTCTGTCATCAAAAAACCAAACACTTGCTGTTGCTCATACGCAGCAGGCATTTGCTCTTGAATATTATTTGGATTTTTTTGTGAGAGTAAAACTAAGGCAATAGCCCAGCCTTTTGCTTTTGACTGCAGCAATGTGGAGGTTTTTTTATCAACATCAGGATTCAACCAAGCAAGAAATTCGCTACTTTCAGCATCAGTGAAACGTAATAACGCAGGGTTTAATTGCAACATATCGCCAGCCAAAGACAAGCGACTTAAAAAAGGGGCTGGCTGGTTTCGACTAAGGCAAACTATCTGCAAACCTTCTGGAATATTGTCCAAAGCAATCTGTAAAACTTGAAAAAACTCAGGATCACTTTCAATCTCTTGGCAATTATCTAAAACAATGGCGGCTTCATTCTTTAGTGCTGCAAATAATTGACGAAAAAAGACCACAGCAAAGACCTTAATATCATCAGCATATTCTGCAGTAAACACGGGTAATTTAAATTGTTTATGAGGGTAGTTACGCTCAGCAGATAAGCTTAGAAAGTAGAATAAATCTGCACAAACATTAATACCTTTATCCATGCGATACCATAAAAACGGGGCTTTCTGTTGCTGTAACCAGCTACTAATCAGTGTGGTTTTCCCTGCACCTGGAGAACCATGAACCCAAACTAATGGGCGATGTTTGTATTCTGTAAGAATATCTAGTAAACGTGTGCGATCAAAAACAGTTTGATAGACAGGAGGAATTATCTTACTTGGGTATCTTATTTTAGCCATGATGTAAGTTTAACTTAATTATTTAGCTATCAGTAAGCTATCTGTAAGTTAGTGTCTGTTACGATTTTCATTGAGTTAACAATGAAATACCTAGAATAAAACAAATACTTTACAGCAAGAAAATAGAGAGGGGAAACTAATGAAAAAAATCACTCACCGAAAACTTACCAATCACAGCATGGCAATCATTGCGCTTAGTCTATTTAGCGTATCCGTTGTTTCAGAAGAAATGCAGTCAACACCACTATCACAATTAAGCATACAAGTGGAAGGGATCAGTCTGCAGTTACATAAAATGCAGCAGCAAATAAACACACTGTTTGCTCAATCTCATCTTGCTGAAAATAATAACAATAAATATGTATTGCCCACTGATAACAATAAAAAAAGTGGCCGTAATCATGTGCGTTCAAATTAAAAGAGCTTTTAAGTTCTGCTTCTCAATAAAAAATTAGGAGAGTCTATGTGGAATAAAAAATTAACTTTTGGCATACCCTCTAAGCAAATATATCGATCTATGTTGATGTTATTCGTATTTGAGGTGTTTGTCGCTAATTCTGTTTTAGGATGGACTTAATCAGAACGTCCTTAAGGAGCTTACTGATCCAGTCTAATTATTTGTCAGCCCTATCTTCTAAACATCAACAGGAACAGTCTCATGTCACTACTCATAGAAGTTAAAATTATTAATGGCAGATGATCAATTAATATTATGCCACTGTATGGAGGTAACAAAAGCCACTGTACAAGAGGCGATAGATGCGGGCGTTTCAACATTTTCTGAATTAGTTGAGAAAACAAAAGCATCAACTGGCTGTGGTTCTTGCGCTTTAACTTTACATGAGATGCTGGGCGACAAAGTTGAATGGACAGCTGTTATTGCAAGAAAGAAAGTTTTTATTGCTGATGACATCAACTCTTACCAGCTGATTGCTGCTGATAAATCATATCAATACCCTAAACATCATCCAGGCCAATACATTCTGGTTAAAGCAAATATTAATGGACAATGGGTCTCTAGGCCTTATGCAATTTCTTCAATGAGGTCGCAATTATCCTATAGAGAAATCACCGTTAAAAAAAAGCAAGGCGGCCTATTCACTGAGTGGTTATTTAAGCAAAATTTACCTATTAAACTGTTTATTTCTAATCCTCAGGGGGACAAAGTTTTTGAGATAGAAGATAAAACCCGCCCCATCATTTGTTTTGCAGGTGGTGTTGGCGTAACACCTGTAATTTCTGCCTACCGGACTATTTGTAATGAAAACATAGACAATCATAGTTTTCATCTGGATTACTCTACGACAGGGCATGCAAACACCTCTAAGCAATCAAAAAAAGAGTTTAATAAAATTATTACTAAAGCGACGGGGGCTTCAGTCTATTTAAGAAACACCCTACTTGAAGGTAATATTCGTTTTAAGGATATTAATAAAATTGTTAAACGCGCTCAAGTTAAAACGCGCTATTACCTTTCAGGGCCTGCTCAATATGAATTACATGTTCAAAAAGGCTTATTGAATGCTGGCGTTAAAAGTCACAACATTTATCCTTTAAGCAGCAAACAGTTAATTGAGAGTCCTCCAGCAAGTCAACCCGTTCATAAAAAACGTACGTTTAAAGCTTATTTTTATCTAGGTATTATTCTCTTTTTAAGCTTTTTAATTCAAGACTTCTTTAACCTGAAAATCCCTGCTTTAGAGCATTTACAATTACAGGAATATTACAAACGCTGGACTGGATACGGATTACTCGCTTTTTTTGCCTTCCAATGGAGCTATCCACTGATTCGATTAATTAAAGAAAATACGCATTTTTATGCCTATCACCAATTACACAAAATAACAGGTGCTTTTGCGCCTGCAATCTTCTATCTCCATTCTACAAAGTTTGGCTATGCTTATTTATTGGTTTTATCGTTGGGCTATTTATTAAATTTTTTATTACCTTTATGTAACAAAGATAATTTCCAATCTCTTTTTGAGAATCAAATAATCTATAAGGCATGGCTCAGCAGCCATATTTTCCTGTCCATTATGGTGAGCAGCTTAATGTTTTATCATATTTATACCGCCTTTTCC
>ENA-OSET01003523-OSET01003523.1-sediment-metagenome-genome-assembly--contig:-NODE-3523-length-14312-cov-4.499333_pt1 | contig 14312 bp, 15 predicted proteins | sample MGYA00237882_ERZ534229 | MGnify/ENA primary metagenome ERZ534229 (study PRJEB26408, sample SAMN06266212) | sediment metagenome | isolation source: Hudson Canyon methane seep mesocosm | place...
TACCAAGAGTGCAAACCACCATTTGAACATCGGCCGGTACAGACCCGAGCGCACGCGGCTGGTGTCCAGCCAAGGGGCCAGAGCCATCACAGCAATCGCGCCAAACATCGCCATCACACCAAAGAACTTGGCGTCGATGATGCCACCGGTGATGAACGAGGTGAACTGAACCACCCAAACTTCGGCAGTGAAGGCCCGCAGGATTGCGTAGAACGGCAGGAAGTACCATTCAGGCACGATGTGCGCAGGTGTAACCAGCGGGTTCGCCTCGATGTAGTTGTCGGGTTCGCCCAGCATGTTTGGCAGGAAGCCAACAATCGCCCAGAACACCACCAGAACCATCGCCAGACCCAGGAAATCCTTGATCACGAAGTAAGGCCAGAACGGCAGGGTGTCTTTTTCAGCTTCAGCTTTGGAACCCTTACGGACATCAACACCGGTTGGGTTGTTGTTGCCCGTGGTGTGGAACGCCCAGATGTGAACGATGACCAGGGCCGCAATGATGAAGGGCAGCAAATAGTGCAGCGAGAAGAAGCGGTTCAGTGTGGCGTTGCCCACAGCAGGTCCGCCCAGCAGCCAAGTTTGCAGCGCTTCACCAATAAAGGGAATCGCACCAAACAGGCCGGTGATCACGGTTGCACCCCAGAACGACATCTGGCCCCAGGGCAGAACGTAGCCCATGAACCCTGCGCCCATCATCATCAGGAAGATCAGCATGCCGACGATCCAGGTGATTTCACGTGGTGCCTTGTACGAGCCGTAGAACAACCCGCGGAAGATGTGGATGTAGACAGCAACAAAGAACAGCGAGGCGCCGTTGGCGTGCAGGTAACGCAGCATATAGCCGCCGTTCACGTTGCGCATGATGTGCTCAACACTGGCAAAAGCCAGGTCAACATGCGGCGTGTAGTGCATCGCCAGAATAATACCGGTGACAATTTGCAGCACCAGGCAGAATGCCAGTACGATGCCCCAAATCCACCACCAGTTCAGGTTCTTGGGGGTGGGAATCATGATTGTGTCATACAGCAACCCAACAATTGGCAGGCGGCTGTGCAGCCACTTTTCAGCACCAGTTTTGGGTTCGTAATGATCGTGCGGAATTCCGGACATACGTCGTTTCCTTATCCCAGTTTGATCGTTGTTGCGTCGAGGAATTCCGTAACCGGAATATGCAGGTTTTCAGGCGCTGGTCCTTTGCGGATACGACCGGCTGTGTCGTAGTGCGATCCGTGGCAGGGACAGAACCAGCCTTCGAAATCGCCAGCGCCGTCACCCAGTGGCACACAGCCAAGGTGGGTACAGACGCCCATCATCACCAGCCATTCGCCAGCGTCGTCCATGGTCCGGTTTTCATCCGAAGCATCCAGACCGGGCTTGTTGGCGTTACGGTCGTCCTGATCTGGCAGATCATCCAATGCAACGGCACGTGCTTTATCGATTTCTTCCTGGCTGCGACGGCGAATAAACACCGGCTTGCCAAGGAACATGACCCGCAACTGCGTGCCAACTTCGACGCCGCTGATGTCAACGGTAATCGACGACAAAGCTTTTACATCAGCCGAAGGGTTCATTTGATTGACCAGCGGCCAGACGGCGGCTCCGGCGGTCACTGCCCCGGCGCCAGCTGTGGCGTAGTACAGGAAGTCTCTCCGGGTGCCTTCGTTGTCTTCTGCGTGGGACACGAGGTTTTCTCCAATTCCAGCGCCCGTTTCGGGCAAACATGCGCATGCACCGCGAAAATTCGTGGTGGCTCAGGCGGGTATCTACCGGTGGGAATGGCTTACGTCCAGCGGTCAAAGACGCGCAAAAGGCCGCACGGGCCATTTTTCTGGCAGGTTTCTGGCAGGCGGCGCTCGCAAAGCAAGTCACATATTGGGAGCGCCGCCCGTTTTTCAAGAGTTTGTTTACCCGGCAGGCGGTCGAGTCGCCAACATACTGGGGCGCGATTCGAATTCAGCAAACCAATCCGACAGCGACTCGTTGCCGTGGCGCCAGTTGCTGTTCGGGTGACGGAAATCAACATAAGCCAGCGCGCAACTCACCGCGATATGGCCAATATCCAGAGGGCCCTTCAAGTGGCTCATCCACCGCGCATTCAATGCGGTGCAGGCGCCCAGAACCTTGCCCATCTGCGCCGCGATCCATTCTGGCGACTGCATGTCTTCGGCGCGCAAACGTTGTTCATAGGTCGCCAATACTGCTGCTTCCATAATGCCGTCGGCAGTGGCTTCCAGAACCTTGCTGTCCCAGCCTCCCGCATAGAGCCCGCCGTCGAAACGGTCATCCAGATAAGCGCAAATCACCCGGCTGTCATAAAGTGTCGGCCCGTCGGCGCGTTCCAAGGCCGGGATCTTGGCCAGTGGATTGCTGGCCCGGACCTCGCTTGCAGGGGCGAGCGGTGTCGTATGCACCGCCTGTATCTCTACCGCGTCCAATTGTCCGGTTTCATGCAACAGCACCATCACTTTGCGCACAAAAGGTGACGTCGGGGCGTAAATCAATTTCATAGAATTCTCCTCTTTTCTCGCACTGTAGGTGTCCGACCGGCAAAGAAAAGGCAGAAAACGCCAGTGAACTTCAGGTGGTCTTTATCCGATCCTGCATAAGGGCCGCCAATATCTGCTGCTCGGCCCCCGGCCCGCTTTCGATTTGCGCGGCCACCGATTTGCGTGCGGCGTCTGATTTGTTCTGGCTTAGCTTCCAGGTGCCATCCACGCCCGTCACCCGCATTCGGGCCGGTACGATCATCCGCCTCATCCGTGCCAAGGCGTCGGGGTCCATTTTGGCAGTCGACCAGGGTGGTTTTGGCAAAAGCCGCGATTCGTAGAACGCTGATTGCCGGTCCAGTAGGTCGCGCAATTCTTCGGATGGGAGCAATTCCAGCTCGCCCTGCAAATGCACCGCAACATAATTCCAGGTCGGCACCTGATCGGCCACCCCGTACCAATCGGGCGACACATAACCATCCGGGCCATTGACCGCGATGCGCGCGGGCATCGGGGCCTTGAGTGCCCGTACAATCGGATTAGAGCGCACCAAGTGCAGTTCGGCCCACTGCCCGTCTTGCGACAACAGAAACGGGATGTGACTGATCAACGGAGCACCCTGTCCGGCCACCGCCAGCACACCAAAGCCACGCGCGCGGGCGAAATCCAAATTCTGGGTGGTTTCGGCATCGTGGAATATTGGGTTGGGATGCATGAACGTCTCCTGTTTGCCCGCACTTTAGAAAACTGGCGGGCAAATGGAAGACGCTATCGAAGCCTAGATTTCAACACGCACTTCGTGCATCCACAGTTTGGCTGGACGCGACAGCATAAAGACGACCACATCGGCCAGATCGTCCGGCTCGGTAAAGATATGGTTGGGAACCTCTTCGCCCGCCTTGGCGAACATGCCGGTGTTGGTGCCACTTTGATACAGACCCGCGACCCGCACACCGGTTTCGGCCTCGTCTTCCTTTAGAACCTCAGTAAAGCCGCGAACCCCGTATTTGGTCGCGGAATAAACCGATTGCCCAGCTTGCGCCACAACACCGGATTTAGAGGCGACGTTAAGAATGATGGCTTCATCCTGATTACGCAATGCGGGGAGCACATGCCGGGTCAACTGCATCAATGCCGTCAGGTTGGTTTGAACCGTGGCCACCAGCAGGTCCGCATCGATCGTGTCCAGTGGCCCGGCCTTGTGCCAGATGCCTGCGTTGTTGACCAGAATATCAACACCACCAAAATCAGCCTGGATTGCCTGAGCAGTGCTGTCCAAAGCAGCCGAATCCATAAAATCAACGGCATAGCCACGGGCTTCGGCTGCGCCCAGTGTCATGGCCTCGGCAACGACGGCCTCAAGGCGGGCGCTGTTGCGACCCAGAATGGCCAATTTGCACCCTTCGGCTGCCAGCTTCAGGCAAATATGTTTGCCAATCCCATCGCTACCACCGGTGACGATAACGGTTTTACCTTTTAATTGCATGACGGTAGCTCCTTAGAATGCGGCCATACCGTAAATGAATACGATATCAGAAGAAGGAGGGATAAGCGCTGATCTGCTCGATTGCCAGCCCCCCATTTGCCAATAAGGGCATAATTTGCGCAGGAACCGGGTCGCGTAAATTCGTTTGGAAACGGTAGGGATTGCTATCGCAGCAGGATATCATCATGACCCAAATCAGCATTGCCCTTATCATATTTCTGTTTCCCCTCGCCTACAGTCCCGGCCCCGGCAACATGTTCTTTGCCGCCAATGGCGCGCGCTTTGGGCTGATGGCCACGTTGCGGGCAAATTTCGGTTATCATCTGGCAACCTGGCTGGTGACGCTGGCCATTGGTCTGGGATTTGTCACAGCCCTGGACCGCTATCCCAGCGCCTTTCTGATCTTGAAGGCTGCAGGGTCGCTGTATGTTTTGTGGCTGGCGTGGAAACTGTTCCGGTCCGGTGTCTTACAGGACAGTGAGGCCGCCCGGCCCGCCAGTTTTTGGGATGGCGTTACCTTGCTTGTGCTAAACCCCAAGGCCTATGTGATCATTGCTTTGATGTTCACCCAGTTTCTACCCGAAAGTAATTCTGTCCGGATGGTTGCTGTTTTAGGGATCACCACCGTGTTCACGCTGAACAATTTCATCGCCTTTCTGGTCTGGACGATGATCGGAGATCAGATCGCCAGCCGGTTCAGATCACCCGATAGCGCCAGACGGTTGAACACCCTGTTTGGCAGTCTTTTGGCATTGGTCGCACTTTGGATGTTTTTGACCTAATCGCCCCCTTGCCAAGCGCGCAGGGTTTTGCCAATGTCCGCGCGTTCTCAGGGCGGGGCGCAATTCCCCACCGGCGGTAAGCAGGATCTTCCTGTAAGCCCGCGAGCGGCCCCGGTGTTGGGGTGTCAGCAGATCTGGTGAGACTCCAGAGCCGACGGTCATAGTCCGGATGAAAGAGAACGTGCGATGGGACCGTCCTTTGGCGTGCCTGCCGTTCGTTATCGCCTTGGGTGACGTGTCAGTAACCAAGGAGAGACCCATGACACCCACCCGCTATGCCTTTATCAAGGCGCAATGGCATGCCGATATCGTCGACCGCGCGCTCGACGGTTTTTTACAACTTATCCCAGCAGATCAAGTTGACGTCTATGACGTCCCCGGTGCGTTTGAGATGCCCCTGTTGGCCAAAGATCTGGCCGCAACCGGTCAGTACGCTGCGGTAGCCTGTGCCGCGCTTGTCGTCGATGGCGGCATTTACCGGCATGATTTTGTTGCCCAGGCCGTAGTCGATGGTTTGATGCGCGCCAGCATGGATACCGGCGTGCCGGTGCTGTCGGTGTCCCTGACGCCGCACCACTATCAGGAAACGGACCACCACAACGTCATCTACCGCGAACATTTTGTCGAAAAGGGGCGCGAGGCAGCCAATGCCGCGCTGATGATCGGTAAAACTCGTAATGCAGTGGCGAAAGCTGCTTAACTTCGCTCGTCGCGAAAGCGGCGAGCACGCGTCCGCCGCCCGCCCCACGGCAGGCGGACGCTTATCCCAACTGACCTCTGTTCCGCGTGGCTGCAGTTGACGTGTAGATGCAGATCTAGGGGCATTATTCCGGCAAGTTACCCCAAATAGGCCTTTAACGCCGGTGGTGGGTTATCCAGCAATGACGCCGTCTCCATTGGTGGATGCGCCTGACCATCAGCCACCAGCACCACCTGATCTGCAATCCGGCGGGCATCGCTGGGATCATGGCTGACCATCAACAGGGTGGCGCCATTTTCCGCGACCAGTTCGGCCACCAGATCCAGCATTTCAGCCTTTAGCGCGGGTCCAAGTGCCGCAAAGGGCTCGTCCAGCAGCAGCAAATCGCGCCCCTGCACCAGGACCCGCGCCAGCGCCACCCGGCTTTGCTGACCACCGGACAGCGCGGCAGGTTTGCGGTCCGCCATATCCTGCAGCCCAACCCGGACCAAAGCCGCCTGCACCTGCGCGCGTTGCGTCGCGTCCAGCCGCAGATTGGCGCGAATACCCAGACCAACGTTTTGTACAACAGTAAGATGCGGGAACAGATTGCCGTCTTGAAACAGCATCGCCACGGGGCGTTTTCCCGGCTCGACCTGCGTCAGGGAGGTCCCGTTCCAATGGATGGCACCGCTGCTTAGCTGGCGAAACCCGGCCACCGCCTCGATCAAGGTGGATTTGCCTGCTCCAGAGGGCCCGATCACCGCGATCCGGCTGCCACGATCAACAGTCAAGTCGGCGTGCAACGCGAAGCCACCATTTTCGATCAGACAATTCTCAAGCCTCAGCATGCCAGCGGCCTCCGCGATCCAAAATCCAAAACGCCGCCATCGACAGGGTCAGCAGCAATAGTGCCGCCCCCGCTGCGGCCTCCATCCGGTAGGCGCCCATCAACCGGTAAACCTGCAACGGCAGGGTGGCAAACTCGGGGTCGGCAAACAGGGCAATCACGCCAAGATCCCCCATCGACAGCGCCGCCGCCAGCCCGGCCGCAAACCCGATCTGCGGCCGCATCCGGGGCAAGAACACCCGCCACACAAAGGGCCAGCCCGCCATATCCAGCGAGAGCGACAGCTTGCCATAGCGTGCGGTCACCTCGCGGGCCCGCGGCACCAGAATACGCAGCGCAAAGGGCAGCGCCATCACTGCATTGACCAGCGCCGTCACCGGCAAGGCCAGCGCAAAAGGGTCCGCAATCGGGTAGATCACAATGAACAGCCCGGTGCCAATCACCAGCGGCGAGGCCGCAAGCCCCAGAATGCCCGCAACCTCAATCATGCCGCCACGGCCCAGCGCCACGGCCGAGGCCATCGGCAAAGCCAGTAACAGCAACAGAACCGTGCTCAACGCTGCCACCAGTACAGAATTCAACGCCGCCATCCAGACCGAGACCGTCAGGCTCGCCATACCCGGCAGCCCCGCCAATACGATGGCAGACAGTGGCAACAGCAGGAACCCTGCGGCCAGCACAATCCAGAACCCATCCAGGATACACGCGGCGACTGTGTTGCCATCCCACCGTTGCAGAGGCCGGTCCAACCCGGTGCCAAACCCCTCGCCCACCGCGACCTTGACCGCCACCAGCGCCGCTGCGCCAGTCAGAACCAGTTGCAAACCTGACAGCAGCGCGGCGCGGCCGAGGTCGAAATCAAACCTGAACGCCTGATAGATGGCCAGCTCGATGGTGGTGGCCCGTGGCCCGCCGCCCAGTGTCAGCGCCACCGCAAAGCTGGACAGGCAAATGGCAAACACCACGGCCAGTGCACCGGGTACAACGCGCCTCAGCATCGGAAATTCCAGCAGTTGCCGCATCGCCCGCGCATCGGCATCCAACTGCGCCGCCAGCCGGAACCGTTCAGCCGGGATCTCCTGCCAACCCTGTAACAGCAGCCGTGTCGCCAGAGGCAGATTAAAAAACACATGCGCCAGAACCACACCGTGCAGCCCGTAGATCTGCACCGGCTCCAGCCCGAGCACCGCCAGCCCGCTGCTAAACCAGCCAGCCCGGCCAAACACCTGCAACAACCCCAGGATCGCAACAATGACAGGTAGAATAAAGGGGGCGCCCAATAGGGCGATCAATACGCGCCGTCCGACAAAACGCCGCCGCGCCAGGGCGCGTGCCACCGGGATCGCCAGTGCCACACTCAGCCCTGCCGACAGGCAAGCCTGGATCAATGTAAACCGCAATGCTGCCCAATCACTGCTGCCCAATCCGCGACCGGATTCAGCCCGCAAGGCGACAGCCGCCAAAGTCCCGAAGATCAGCGCCGCCACTAAACCGGCAGCGCCAATCCCCAGTCTCGGGCTTACTGGCTGAGCGCGGTCAGCCATTCGTCCAATGCCACGTCACGCACCGACGCCGCCTCATCTTCGGACAGCAGCAGCGATTTGCCCGGCTGCACCAAGGTTTCAAAACCGCTCGGCAGACCGGCCGCCGGGGTCACCGCCGGATACATCCAGTTGGTGGTCGGAATGATCGACTGGAACGCATCCGACACCATAAAGGACAGAAATTGATCGGCCAATTCGGGCTGATCACTGGCAGCCAGCTTACCGGCAACCTCAACCTGCATGTAATGACCTTCGTCAAACACCGCCGCCGCCTTGGAAGCATCCTCTTCCGCAATCAGGTGATAGGCCGGCGAGGTGGTATAGGACAACACCATGTCAGCCTCACCCTCCAGAAACAGCCCATAGGCCTCGGACCAGCCTTTGGTCACGGTGACGATATTGTCCGACAGATCTGCCCAAATGGCCGGCGCCGCATCGCCGTAGGCCGCTTTGACCCACATCAACAGGCCCAGACCAGGTGTGGAGGACCGAGGATCCTGAATGACGATTTTCATGTCACTCGCCGCCAGCTCTTTAAAATTCGACGGGGCAGCGGCATCCGCGTTATGCACAAACGAGAAATACCCCCAGTCATAGGGGACAAAACTTGTATCAGCCCAGGCCAACGGCAGGGCGTAGTCCGCAGTGACGGAATGCGCGGCGAACAGCCCGGTTGCCTTGGCGGCGGCGGTCAGATTGGTATCCAGTCCCAACACAACATCTGCGTCCGAGCGCGCGCCTTCCAACTTGACCCGGGCCAACAAGGCAGCGCCGTCCCCGGCTCCCACCAGCTTCAGATCACATCCGCAGATCTCTTCAAAAGCCTCTTCCACCGCTGGGCCGGGGCCCCAATCAGATACAAAACTGTCATAGGTATAAACGGTCAGTTCAGGCACCTCGGCAATAGCCGCTGACGTGCTCAGAATTCCCGCTGCAATTACAAGATACTTCATGGCATCCTCCATTGCGGCGTTGGGCAAGGGGGATGTGTTCCCAGACCTTCCCTCCGCCGGTTTTAGCCGGTTCAGGTTCAACGGGTCCGCCACGAATGGCATCTCAGCGCAGTTGCCCACGCACCCCGAGGTGGCCCGACATGTAATCACCGCCCTGCCCAATGGCAAGCCGCAACACCGGCCCGCCTCTACGGTCTTGAAAATCAGACCGATCCCAGCTTCATCTGGCCGTAAATATCCCGGGGGAGTCGTCGCAGACGGCGGGGGCAGCGCCCCCAACCCAACCACCAAATTGCGAAACCCCTTGAGAGACCGCCTCCCCCCAGATAAGCACAACCCGCAAAGGAGCCTGCCCCATGTCGATGAATAGTTTTGGCCATCTCTTCCGTTTTACCACCTGGGGCGAAAGCCACGGCCCGGCGCTGGGCGCGACCATTGATGGTTGCCCGCCCAATGTCCCGCTGACCCCCGAAATGCTGCAGCAGTGGCTGGACAAGCGGCGCCCGGGCCAGAACAAGAACATGACTCAGCGCAACGAACCCGATGCGGTGAAAATCTTGTCTGGCGTGTTCGAGGGCAAAACAACCGGTACGCCAATCCAACTGATGATCGAAAACACCGACCAGCGCTCCAAGGATTACGGCGATATCGCCAATACTTTCCGTCCCGGTCACGCCGACATCACTTATTACCAAAAATACGGCAATCGCGACTATCGTGGTGGCGGCCGCAGTTCCGCCCGCGAAACGGCTGCACGTGTTGCCGCCGGCGGCATCGCCCGCGAGGCCATCAAGGCCCTGGTCCCCAGTCTTGAGATCAAAGGCTATATGGTGGCCATGGGCGAGATGGAAATCGACCGGACCCGGTTCGACTGGGACGCCATCGACACAAACGATTTCTGGATTCCCGATTCTGCCACTGTGCAGAACTGGGAGGACTATTTGCAGGATCTGCGCAAAGCCCATGATTCTGTCGGCGCCATTGTCGAAATCGTAGCCCGCGGCGTGCCCGCCGGCATCGGCGCGCCCATTTATGGCAAGCTGGACACCGAACTGGCCGCGGCAATGATGTCGATCAACGCGGTCAAAGGCGTTGAAATCGGCGAAGGCATGAACGCGGCGCGGCTTAAGGGGTCACAAAACGCCGACGAAATCTTCCTCGGCAATGATGGCGCGCCGGTTTATTCCTCAAACCATGCTGGCGGCATCCTGGGTGGGATCTCTAGCGGTCAGGACGTTGTGGTGCGGTTTGCCGTCAAGCCCACCTCGTCAATCCTGACTCCACGCCAGTCGATCCGCAAAGATGGCTCCTCGGCTGAGGTCATCACCAAGGGCCGCCACGATCCCTGCGTTGGCATTCGCGCCGTACCCGTGGGCGAGGCCATGATGGCCTGCGTCATCCTGGATCATTTGCTGCTGCACCGTGGCCAGATTGGGGTAAATCAGGGCATCATCGGATAAGATGACAATCATTCTGGCAATCACCTTTCCGATCTATGCCACCATCGGATTGGGTTACTTCATTGTCTACCGGGGCTGGTTCAGTGCCGTTGAGATGCGTAGTTTCGGGCGATATGTTATGAATATCGCCCTGCCCGCGCTGATCTTCAATGCGGTGGCGTCCCGCAAATTCTCCGAGGTTTTTCACCCGGATTACATGCTCGCATTTGGCCTTGGCGGGCTGGCGACCATTGCGATGGCATACTTATTCTTCACGCTGCGGGGCGTTGACCCGCAAAGGCGCGCACTGGGCGTTATGGGCTCTACCTGCCCAAACAGTGGCTTTATCGGCTTTCCCATCATGCTCTTGCTGTTTCCCGATCTGGCAAGCAGCATTCTGACCCTGAATATGCTGATCGAGACCTTACTGTTGGTACCGATCTGTCTGGTTCTGATGGAGCTGGCCGGCAATGACACCAAGCAACCGGTGCACCGACAATTTGCAGGGGTTCTGTTCAACCTGGTTCGCATGCCGCTTATGATTGGCATGGCTCTGGGACTTTTGGTGTCGCTGATCGGTATATCGCTGCCTGCGCCATTCAGCCAGTTCATCACAATGCTGGCCGCGTCAGCCGGGGCCTTATCACTGGTGGTAATCGGAGGATCACTGGTTGGACTGCCCCTGCACGGCAATCGTAGCCTTGCAGCCCAGGTTACCGCGACCAAGCTAATACTGCATCCGATAATGGTGATACTTGCTATCGTCAGTCTCACCGCTTTTGGCTTCATCCAGCTATCCCCGGATATGCGCAGCGCGGTCATTTTGTCCGCCGCAATGCCAATGTTTGGCTCTTATACTGTGTTTGCTCAAAAACTGAACTTACAGGGGGCTGCCAGCCTTGCGATGCTAGGGGCAACCACCGGAGCATTTGTCAGCCTTAGCCTGTTTCTGCTCTGGCTGACCTGATTTGATCTGATCAACGGGGGGACTTAGCCATGTGCACCGGTGCATTGGCTGTGATCCCCCAGTGCCGTCAACACCCGGCATTGGCCCCCATTGCCACCGTCGCATAGATGACTGATCCGTTCCAGCTCGTCCGCCAGTTGTTGCAGTTTGGCAATCCGGATCTGAACATTGGCCAACTGGCTTGCGGCAATACGGTCGGCTTCGGCGCAATCTGTGCCCAGATCCCCATTCAACTGCATCAGCGCCCGGATATCGTCTAGCGCAAAGCCCAGATCGCGGGCGTGTTTGATAAACCCCAGGGCCTCCATTCCGTCCTGATCATAGCGCCGCTGGTTGCCCGCATTGCGCCCCGGCTCGCTTAACAAGCCGATATCTTCGTAATACCGGATGGTCGGCACCTTGACGCCGGTCACTTTGGACATGGTCCCTATGGAATACATCATAAAACCTCTTGAACCTCTAGTGGCTAGAGCACCTACATTGGCCTCGAATCAGAGACAAGGACAAGAGAAATGGCAGGATGCTGCGGCCACAACGCCCAATTCGATGGCGTATCGGCAGATTACAAACGAAGACTATGGCTGGTGATCGCCATCAACGCCGCCATGTTTGGGGTCGAGATGAGTGCTGGTCAGATGTCCGGCAGTCAGGCGCTCAAGGCGGATGCGCTGGATTTTCTGGGGGATGCGCTGACCTATGGTATTTCGCTGGCCGTGATCGGAGCCACGCTTCGCACCCGGTCGCTGGCCGCCATGGGTAAGGGCATCAGCCTGTTGTTGATGGGGGTCTGGGTGTTTGGATCAACCGTCTACTCGGTGTTTTATGTCGGGGTGCCACAGGCGCAGATCATGGGCTCGATCGGCTTTATGGCGCTGGCTGCCAACCTGGCCTCGGTGATGATCCTGGCCCGCTACAAGGACGGCGACGCCAATGTGCGGTCGGTCTGGCTGTGTTCGCGCAATGACGCCATTGGCAACGTCGCTGTGATGATCGCGGCGCTGGGAGTTTGGGGCACTGCAACTGGCTGGCCTGATTTGATCGTCGCCGGAATCATGGCTGGATTGTTCCTGAATTCCGCCTTCCAAATTCTGGTGCAGGCCATCAGGGAACAGAAAAGTGAGGCGGCGCATGCGCACTAATGTGGCTCTAACAAGGGGTTTTTGACAGGTTTGACAGGAACAATGGCATGGATGAGACGCGATAGAACGAGTTGAATTCAGGCCATTGATCTTTGCCTCACTGAGGCGCAGGGTCGCAGCATGGTAAAATCGTTAACATCGCATCGACCTTTGCTTGCCGTCGGACTTAAAGTTGCCGCCATCGGGTTGTTCACCACTATGGCGGCGATGATCAAGGCCACTGCCGAAGATGTTCCCGCTGGCGAGGCGGTTTTCTTTCGATCATTGTTTGCAATTCCGGTGATCGTCATCTGGCTGGCCATGCGCGGCGAGCTGCGCAATGGTTTGGTCGCGAAGAACCCCATGGGCCATGTCTGGCGTGGCGTGCTAGGGACAACCGCAATGGGCCTGACCTTTACCGGCCTGGGTATGTTGCCCCTGCCCGAAGTTACTGCCATCGGATTTGCAACGCCCATTTTCACTCTGATTTTGGCTGCTGTGTTTCTCGGAGAGACCATCCGCCTGATCCGTATCAGTGCCGTTGTCATTGGCTTGGCCGGGGTGATGGTAATGATCTGGCCACGTCTGACAGGCGGCGCGGATATTGGCGACACAGCCATGTTAGGCGCTATTTTGATCCTGTTCGCCACCATCGCGCGGGCCATGGTGCAGATCCATATCCGGCAATTGGTGCAGACCGAGCACACGGCCGCCATCGTATTCTATTTCTCAGCCACCGCCACAGGTCTATCACTGCTGACCCTGCCGTTTGGCTGGCAGGTGCCCAGCTGGGACATTATGTTACTGCTAATCGGCAGCGGATTGATCGGCGGCGTGGCGCAGATACTGGTGACCTCGTCTTATCGCTTTGCCGCCGCCTCGATGCTGGCGCCTTATGACTATGCCTCGATGTTGTTCGCCATCATCATCGGCTATGTCTGGTTCGCCGAGCTGCCCACATTGGTCATGCTGTCAGGGGCCACGCTGGTCATTGCAGGCAACGCACTGGTGATCTGGCGTGAAAGCCGTTTGGGATTGGTGCGCGGCAAAACGCGCCCGATGATTGATCCCAAAGGCGGATAAGCGGCTCTAACAAGGGGTTTTCGGTTGGGCAGCACCCGAAAGGATGCTGCCCCAATTGGTTTCATACCGACCGGGTAAGCCCGCCATCAATGCGGATGTTCTGACCTGTTGTATAGGCGGCATCATCCGAGGCCAGATGGGCAATCAGCGCTGATACTTCATGCGCAGTGCCATAGCGTCCCATGGGAATCCGCGCCTTGCGATCCTCGGTTTCTGGCAGGCTGTCGATAAAGCCAGGCAACACGTTGTTCATGCGCACGCCCTGAGCGGCAAACTTATCAGCAAACAGCTTGGTAAAACTGGCCAGCCCAGCGCGGAACACGCCGGATGTTGGGAACAGCGGGTCCGGCTCAAAGACCGCGAAGGTCGAAATATTGATGATGGACCCTTTGCCCTGTGCTGCCATGATAGGGGCCACCATGCGTGCAGGCCGGATAACGTTCAGCAGATAATAGTCCATTCCCAGATGCCAGTCGTCATCGCTGATATCCATGATGTCACCCTTGGGGCCGTGGCCTGCCGAATTGATCAAGACATCAATACGCCCCCAGCGCTCCATCGTCTTATCAACTAAAGTCTGCAAATCCGCCTGCACCATATTTGACCCGGTGACGCCAACCCCACCCAGTTCCTGCGCAAGGGCCTCTCCCTTGCCCGATGCCGACAGAATGGCCACTTGGTAGCCCTGCTGCGCCAGGTGGCGCGCCGCGTCTGCCCCCATCCCGCTGCCACCAGCGGTGATCATCGCTACTTTTGTCATATCGTTCTCCTATCCGTTGCCCTTAGGATGGCGCGAGACGGTCCACTTGACCAATCATCTCTCATCGCGCAAGCCTGTAGAAAACCTACTGGCTGAGAATCGATGCGATTGCCTAATCTCAACTCACTGCGAATGTTCGACGCCGCTGCGCGGCATCTAAAC
>ENA-OSET01003524-OSET01003524.1-sediment-metagenome-genome-assembly--contig:-NODE-3524-length-14310-cov-15.774960_pt1 | contig 14310 bp, 11 predicted proteins | sample MGYA00237882_ERZ534229 | MGnify/ENA primary metagenome ERZ534229 (study PRJEB26408, sample SAMN06266212) | sediment metagenome | isolation source: Hudson Canyon methane seep mesocosm | place...
CCGAAAACTTAGCTGAGCTATATAATATCTCTAGAGAAGATCAAGATGCTTTTGCATTGAACTCTCAGCAAAAAGCTGCCAAAGCTCAAGCTGAAGGTCGTTTTGATGAAGAGACCGTAGCAGTTGAGATTCCCCAAAGAAAAAAAGATCCTATCATTTTTGCAAAAGATGAATTCATCAAAGCAAATAGCTCTTTGAAGGTATTAGCAAAATTACGCACTGCCTTTAAAAAAGAGGGTGGTACTGTAACTGCCGGAAATGCTTCTGGACTAAACGATGGTGCTGCCGCAATGCTTTTAGCTTCAGACGAAGCTGTTTCTAAATACGACTTAAAACCAATCGCTAAAATTGTAAGCTCTGCTGTTGCAGGTGTTGAACCTCGCATTATGGGAATTGGTCCTGTCAAGGCTTCTGAAAAAGCTTTAAAGAAAGCAGGCTTGACCTTAGATGACATGGACATCATCGAATTAAACGAAGCTTTTTCTGCTCAGGCTTTAGCTTGTATCCGCGAAATGGGATTGAAAGATGACGATGCACGTATAAATCCAAATGGAGGTGCTATTGCTTTAGGTCACCCTCTAGGAGTTTCAGGAACACGTATTATTCAAACTGCTGCATTAGAGTTGAAAAAACAAAACAAACGCTATGCGCTATGCACCATGTGTATTGGTGTAGGACAAGGTTATGCTACTATTATTGAGCGTGTTTAGTTGATGGTTGTTCGTTGCTAGTTAATAGCACTGTTAATAAAATAGAGGCCTTCTTCCGTTTTCGGGAGGGGGCTTTTTTTTATATTTTAGTATTACTTTATTGAAAGAAATTATGTCGAAAATAGATTCAGAAGCTTCAGAAAAAATAAGTGCTTACATTGAGAAAGCTGATGGAGAGCAAAAAGAAATACTCAATCGCTTGAGATGTTTCTTATTGAAAGAGGAATTTGAAATCTCAGAAGATTGGAAATGGAATGCACCCAACTATAACCACAAAGGAATGATTTGTTGGTTGGCCTATTTCAAAAATCATGTGGGCATTAACTTCTTTAAAGGTTCTTTAATAGAAGACTTGCACGGTTTATACGATGAGGCTTGTATGGATAAAGGAAATCGACAAATAAAGTTTCGTAGTCTAGAAGATGTTGATGAGACTAAACTAAAACACTACCTCTACGAAGCCATCAAACTTAATAAAGAAGGAACAAAAGTACAGGCAAAAATAATCGACACGGAAATTCCTGAAGATTTAGCCCATGCCTTTGCGTCTCACCCAAAAGCAAAAGCTTTTTTCGATACGCTTGCCGCTGGCTACAGACGTGACTATATCGAGTGGATTACCACAGCCAAACAAGAAAAAACACGTTTGAAAAGATTAAACACTACGATAGAATGGTTAAGCGAAGGGAAAAAGAAGAATTGGAAGTATGAAAGATAGACGGTGGACGATGGACTATCGACGATGGATGCAGTTTTTTAAGAATTTTATATAACCATTTAATAGCTTTTTACAACTAATAATTTCTGCTTGAATAAATTGACTTTGTTCTTGATTCACATAATTCTGATCTTGAGAAATAAATACTTGAGTTTCTAGCTCATACAATGACCCTCTAGCTATGTATAAGAAATGCAATGTTTCCTTATCGTGATATCTTCCACATCCTTCAGCAATATTTGATGGGACTGAAACCGAGCATCTTCTCATTTGGTTCGTCAAACCAAATCGTTCTGTTTCTGGAAAACTTCTCGTGAGCGTATAAATAGCGTTAGCTAATTTTCTACATTTTGACCATACTTCTAAATTGGTGTAATCCGTTACATTTTTCATATTCTATCATATTAAGTATCATTATTTAATTTTCAATTCAATATAATAAAATTTTAATCCATCGACCATAGACTATCGTCCATCGTCTAATCACCTACCAACCAATTGACACTTTCAAATATACAGGTTGGTGATCTGAGTAGGCAAAATCCATATTAATAACCGCAACAGAATCTGCTTGTAGGTTAGGCGATAAGATATAGTAATCGATGACTGAGGTATAACTTAGCTCTGCATCAAAAGGAATATCCAATTTACGGTTCGTTGGAATCGTTTGATCAGAAATCCACTGCCAATTTTCAGGAATATCAGTTTTGGCGAATCCTTGTTCGAGATACCCTTTAGCAGCATCGACTGGCATATAATTTGGAGGTGTTTTGTTCCAGTCGCCACCGATAATCACATAATTTCCTTGAGCAAACTCATTCTCTGCAAAAGTCATCAGTTGCTGCATCTCTTTATTCTTTTTCTTCCCCGACTTGTCGTAGGCAGAATTGTGAATATTGATAACAACGAGCTCTTTTTCTTTGAGCTGAATTCTTTGTGTCAAAAAACATCGCTTCAAAAAGAACAAACGCTTTGGCCATAAACTCTCGGTTCTTAAATCGTAACGAACAGCCTCTTTCTCATCAAACTTCGACATAGATAATAAACCACTAAAAGTTGGACCCATAGGATTGGAAAGTGGGATAGGCACGTAATTAGAGGCATAGTTCAATCCTAAATGGGATTGATATGAATTTTGCAAGCCATCAAGTTCTTCTAAGAAATTTAATTTTTGTGAACGCCAGCTAAAACTATCTACTTCCTGTAATAAGAAGAAATCTACATTTTGATTCTCTTCTATTAAGTCAAGCACTCCAGCAATATTCTTCTGTACGGTTTCTTTAGATTGAAACACATCCTCTCCTCCATCGTAAAAGAAATCAGACTCTTCGCCCAAACCAAAAAAGCCTACATTCCAACTAATCAATTCAAAAGTACTATCGCTTAACGATTGAATATTCTCTGAATCTTGTGAAAGCTTTGTTTCATCTTCGAAATTGTGTTCCGTTATTGTACCGTAAGCAATTACGCCAACAATATACATCGCAAAACAAGTCGCCAGAATGAAAAGGGTATTAATGGTATAATTAAAGAGTTTTATCACTATTTCGTTTTATTCCAAGTTTTATAAATATCCTGTTGTTTAGGTCTGTTGGTAGGTATTTCTCTAAGAGGTTCACACTCTTTTAGTGTATTTATACAATCGCTAGGCAATTGCTGATAAAGGGCCGTTCCTTTCGTTTTCCATTCAATCATCTTATCGCTTACATCCTTCACTATTTTAGCAGGATTTCCAACAAGCACTTTTCTTTCGGGAATAGTGGTCTTGGCAGGGACAAAACATAGAGCACCTACAATACAGTTGGCGCCAATTTCGCAGTCGTCCATCACAACAGCATTCATTCCAACTAAAGTGTTTTCACCAATAGTTCCACCGTGAATAATGGCTCCATGACCAATATGCACTCCCTTTTTCAAGGTAACTGTAGTCCCTGGAAACATATGAATGGTACAACTCTCCTGAACATTACAACCGTCTTCGATAATGATTTCGCCCCAATCGCCTCTGATAGCAGCTCCAGGTCCTATATAAACATCCTTGCCAATAATTACATTTCCTGTAACATTGGCTTGTGGATGCACAAAAGAACTTTCGTGTATAACTGGCTTGTATCCGTTGAATTCAAATATCATTTTGTTGTCGGTTGATCGTTCTTAGTTGTTGGACTTAGTAGTTCAAATATACTCAAATTAAGGATTGACTAAAGCATCGTTTTTTATCTGCTCAACCAAGGCATTCTCAATTTGAACTTCATCTTCATTCAGGCTCCTTCTCTTCGCATAATAAGCCAAAATAGCTTCCTGCTTCTCCTTCATCTCATCTATGGCAAACAACACTTTTCTAGAACGACGCGCATAATAATCAGCAAGATATTCTAAACTTTCGTTTTCTATACAATAATCAATTTCGGCAAAAATTAATGACAATGAATCTTCTGCTTTATCAAGCATAGCAAAACAAGCCTCTCCGTAAGTGTGCAGTAATTTTACTAGATGCTTCTTCGAATTAAACTTGGCTTCGTATTTTTTCAAACGATTCCGCGTTGACGCATAAGCCTCTTCACCTTTGGCTGAAGTTCCCGTCAATAAAATGGAATCCGTTTTACATTTCCCAAAACGCTTTTCTTTCTTTTCTATTCTATCTACCACTTTTTGCGCCATCTTTCTGAAAGCTGTGAGCTTTCCTCCTGCAATAGATATCAGACCATTTTTAGCTTCAAATATTTCATCTTTACGAGATACTTCAGAAGGTGATTTTCCTTTTTCGTGAATTAAAGGTCTCAGTCCAGCCCAAGAAGATTCTACATCCTCTGAGCTTAAATTCAATTTAGAGAACATAGTATTTACCGCATTCAAAAGGTAATCCATATTCTCTTGCGTACAAACCGGTTTCTCTAAACTACCGTGATATTCCGTATCGGTAGTTCCTAAATAAACCTTTCCATCTCGCTTGACCGCAAAAACCATTCTACCATCGGGAACATCAAAATACATGGAGTGTTTTATTGGAAATCTTTCCTGAGAAAAAACCAAATGCACTCCCTTAGTTATATATAAGTGTTTGTCTAAGCTTTCAGAGTTCTTCTTTCGCAATTGATCTACCCAAGGTCCTGTAGCATTCACCACATGTTTAGCCCTAAGCTCATAAAAAGTTCCATGAATTATATCGGTAGTTTTTACAGCCGTAATTTGCCCATCAGATTCAACAAAATCATTCAGCTCCAAATAATTAAAAGCCTGAGCTCCATAATTTACAGCTGTTTTCAAAACTTCCATGGTTAATCGAGCATCATCCGTACGGTATTCATAATACAAACCTGCACCTAATAATCCTTCATCAGAAAGCAATACTTCTTCTTGAAGAGCTTTTTGCTTAGACAACATTTTCCGGCGCTCATTCTTCTGAACACCTGCTAACAAATCGTAAAACCAAAGAGCTATAGAAGTCGTAGCAAAACCAAGACTCCCACTTTTATAAATGGGTAATAAGAGTTTTTCGGGATATACTAAATAAGGTGAATTTTGATATAAAATTGCACGCTCACGCCCCACTTGTTGCACCAATCCAAATTCCAATTGCTTCAAATAACGCAGTCCACCGTGAATCAATTTTGTTGAACGCGAACTTGTTCCCGCAGCGAAATCCTGCTTATCTAACAGCAAAACTTTCATCCCACGCGAAGCCGCATCCAAAGCTATTCCAGAACCTGTTATTCCTCCACCTATAACGATGAGATCGTATTGTTGACTCGAAGCTTCTTCGAGGTTTTGGGTTCTATATGTGCTGTTTAAACTGTTATTCATTGGTCGGTGGTCGTTAGACGGTGGTCGATGGATTTAGCTTTTAAAAATGGTATTTTAGTATTAAAATAATTTTCAATACTCAAGTACTAACTTTCTAATCTACTAACTCACTGCTCCACCCAATTCAGGGTTCTTTTAACAGCTTCATTCCAGCGATTGATTTTTGTTTTTCGCCAAGCATCATCTTTTGCAGAATTAAAGACTTTATCTACTTTTCTTTTTTCAGTTATCTCTTCTAAAGACCATAAACCAATTGCGTAGGCTGCCAAATAAGCTGCACCAATGGCCGTACTTTCAATTAATTCTGGTCTTTCGATTTCTGCGTCTAGAATATCCGCTTGAAACTGCATCAGATAATCGTTGGCACAAGCACCACCATCAACTTGTAGTTTCTTGAGTTGAATACCCGATTCCTTTTGCATCGCATCTAAAACATCTTTTGACTGATAAGCCAAAGATTCTAAAGTTGCTTTTACGATATGATCTTTTCCTGTATCTCTGGTTAAGCCGAAAATGGCTCCACGAGAATACATGTCCCAATAAGGTGTTCCCAAGCCAGCAAAAGCAGGAACTACATAAACGTCTTTATCGTCTGTTGAATTTGCTATAGCTTCCGTTTCTTTTGCGTCTTCAATTATTTCCAATCCATCGCGTAACCATTGAATAGCAGCTCCGGCAACAAATACAGAACCTTCTAAAGCATAGGTGATTTTTCCGTCTACTCCCCAAGCAATGGTATTTAACAATCCCGAAGGAGAGACTTGAATTTCATCGCCAGTATTCATTAACAAGAAACAACCCGTGCCGTAAGTATTCTTCGCCATTCCTTTTTCAAAACAAGCTTGACCGAATAAGGCAGACTGTTGATCGCCAATCATTGCAGTAATTGGAATTGCTCCATCAGCGCTTTCGTATACACCAAAATAAGAGGCAGAATCTTTTACTTCGGGAAGAATAGATTTAGGTATTTGAAGCGCATTGAGCATCTTCTCATCCCATTGTAATTCTTTAATATTATATATAAGTGTACGCGAAGCATTGGAATAATCGGTCGCATGAGATGCTCCTTTTGTTAAGTTCCAAAGCAACCAAGTGTCAATCGTGCCAAAACACAAATCACCATTCTCAGCTTTTTCTCTAGCACCCTCAACAGTATCTAAAATCCATTTTATTTTCGTTCCTGAGAAATAGGAATCGATGACTAATCCTGTTTTTTCTTTGCAGTAATCGGTGAGTCCTTGTTTGCGAAGATCTTCACAAATGGAAGCCGTTCTTTTGTCTTGCCAAACCAGAGCATTATAAATTGGCTCACCAGTATGTCTATCCCAGATTACTGTAGTTTCTCTCTGATTGGTAATCCCCATAGCCAAAACCTCACCCGATTGTACTTCAGGAAGATTTAAGATCTCCATGAGCACCTGTTCTTGACTCTCCCAAATTTCTTTTGGACAATGTTCTACCCAAGCTTGTTGCGGAAATATTTGCGAAAACTCTTTTTGCTTGATCGCCAAGCAATTTCCTTTATCGTCAAATAAAACGGCTCTTGAACTAGTAGTTCCCTGATCGAGGGCGATGATGAATTTTGACATTTCTGTGAATAATTATCTACGCACAATTTACAAAAAATAGTATGCGTGCATATAATTATTTAAAATGTTTATTCTGAGTTTTAAAATTGTAAATTTGATTAAACACAAATTAAAGATATGCACACATACAAAGTCCAAACAAAAGACCAACTCTTATTACACGTGCAACAATGGAACGACAACAAAAAGTCCAAAGGGACTATTTGTATCATTCACGGATTAGGTGAGCACCAAGGTCGTTATGCACATGTTGCAAAATTTTATATAGAAAATGGGTTTCAAGTTTATAGCTACGATCAACGTGGGCATGGACTTTCGCAGGGGAAGCGTGGACACACTCCTGGCTTAGATTACAATTTGGACGATTTAGAACGTGTGATAAAAACCATCCCTCATCATCACCTATTCTTATATGGACATAGTTTTGGAGGTAATGTACTGGCAAACTTCTTATTAAGAAAACAACCCAAATATTTACGTGGAGCAATTTTATCAGCGGCATGGATGCAATTGGTGAAAAAACCAAACCCAATTGAAGTAGGAATGGCTAAGTTGATGAATAACATCTACCCTAGCTTAACACAAAATAACAAACTCGATTCTGCTAACCTTTCCAACAATCATCTAGTTTGCGAAAACTACGATGAAGACCCTTTAAATCACAATCAAATTTCTGTTCGATTGTTTGCCGAGTTTTATCCTGCCGGGAAATGGGCTATAGAAAATGCTAAAAAACTACCTGTAAACACCTTAATGGTTCACGGTGCTGATGATGCTATTATATGTAAATCGGGAACTGAACAATTTGCACAAAATAGCAATGGCAAAGCGACCTACAAGATTTTTGAAAATACTAAACACGAACCACACAACGACCTTACTAAAGAAGATGTATTTGCTTATACATTGAATTGGCTGGAAGAATCGCTTTGTTAATCGTTGTTCGTTGGTGGTTGTTAGAAATTAATAATACCGCATAAAGTACCAGAATTCGCCTCTTCTAAAGCGCTCATATTTTCGTAACTTGCCAAGCTCCGTATAGGAGCTTTTTAGTTTAAAAAACAAGAGATTTAGAACAAAATATGATACTTAAGAACTATGCCTTAGGGCAATGGACTGCTGGAGAAGGTGAAGGTCAAGCACTGTTTAATGCGCTTACTGGCGAAAAGATTGCAGAAACAAGCAGTAAAGGATTGGACTTTGGCGAAATGATGGATTATGCCCGCTCGGTGGGTGGACCAACATTGCGCAAGATGACTTTCCACGAAAGAGGAAGAATGCTAAAAGCATTAGCACTTCATCTTATGTCTATCAAAGATAAATTTTATGGATCGAGTGCGCAGTCTGGAGCTACCAAAGTAGATTCTTGGATTGACATTGAAGGGGGTATCGGAAACTTATTTGCTTACGCGAGTTTGAGAAAGCAATTTCCCGATGAAACTTTTTATGTAGATGGCGAGCACGCTCCATTGTCTAAAGGTGGAAGCTTTATCGGTCAACACATTTGTGTTCCTAAGCAAGGTGTTGCTATTCATATCAACGCCTTTAACTTCCCAATTTGGGGAATGTTAGAAAAGATTGCCGTTAACCTTTTAGCGGGTGTTCCTGCTATTGTGAAACCAGCGACCGTTACTTGTTATGTAACAGAATTGATGGTGAAAGAAATCGTTGATGCGAAGATTCTTCCCGAAGGAACGCTCCAATTGATTTGCGGTTCTGCAAGAGGAATTCTTGAAACTGTGACTTCTCAAGATGTGGTAACCTTTACAGGTTCTGCTTCTACAGGTAGAATGTTAAAATCTCACGAAAACATCATCAACGAGTCGGTACCTTTCAATATGGAAGCCGATTCACTGAACTGTTGTGTTTTAGGTGAAGATGTAAATCCTGGCGATATAGAGTTTGACATTTTCATCAAAGAAGTACAAAGAGAAATGACGGTTAAAGCAGGACAGAAATGTACTGCCATTCGTCGTATCATCGTTCCTGCTAATAAGGTGGAAGATGTACAAATAGCTTTGGGTAAACGTTTGGCAAAAACGACTATTGGTGATCCTTCAGTAGAAGGTGTTCGTATGGGATCGCTTGCAGGTTTAGACCAAAGAGAAGAAGTAAGAGAAAAAGTATTGGAGCTTTCTAAATCTCAAGAAATTGTTTTTGGTGACTTGAATAATTTCGATGTTGTAGGAGCTGATAAAGAGAAAGGAGCTTTCCTATCTCCTATCTTGTTCTTAAACGAAGATCCTTTTACAAAAACCGACTGCCATAATATTGAAGCCTTTGGTCCTGTAAGTACAATTATGCCTTATAAAGGTATCGATGAAGCTATTGAGTTAGCGAAAATGGGTAAAGGTTCTTTGGTATGTTCTATCATCACTGCTGATGACAGTATTGCCAAAGAATTTGTTATGGGTGCAGCCGCAAACCACGGCCGTATCTTAATCTTAAATGCCGACTGTGCTAAGGAAAGTACGGGTCACGGTTCTCCTATGCCTCTATTATCTCACGGTGGTCCTGGACGTGCTGGTGGTGGTGAAGAAATGGGTGGTAAACGTGGTGTGATGCACTATTTACAACGCACAGCAATTCAAGGTCATCCAACGAGTATTACTAAGGTTACCAATGTATTTCAATACGGAGCTGAGCAAACTGAAAAGGATGTTCACGTTTTCCGTAAGCATTTCGAAGAATTAGAAATTGGTGAAACTGTTTTCACTCAAAAGAGAACAATCACTGAAGGAGACATCGTAAACTTTGCGAATGTTTCTTGGGATCATTTCTACGCTCATACCGATGTGACTTCTTTAGACGGAACCATTTTCGAAGAAAGAGTCGCACACGGATATTTCATTCTTTCGGCAGCAGCAGGTTTATTTGTTGATGCTAAAAAAGGACCTGTATTATTAAACTACGGTTTAGAAGAATGTCGTTTTGTAAAACCTGTTTATGCAGGAGCAACAATCGGAGTTCGCTTTACAGTAAAAGAAAAGGTTGATCAAGAAAAACGTTCTGAAGAAGATATCGCTAAAGGAATTGTGAAATTCTTAGTAGATGTATTCGACGAAACAGGAGAAACAGTAGCCATCGCTACCATCTTGACAATGGTTAAAAAAATAGATCAAAGCAACTAACATGGGAAATCCTATAGAACAAGGTGGTGTAAATGTATCCATCGAGAATAATATAGCAAGTATTGAGTTTCATCATCCTTTGAGTAATTCCCTACCTGGGAAAGTATTGCAAGAACTCGCTAATACAATTACCGAAGTAGGAACTAATGATGCGGTTACCGTAATCATTTTAAAAAGTGCTGGCGAAAGAGCTTTCTGTGCGGGTGCTTCTTTTGATGAGTTGATAAGCATCGATACTCTAGAAACTGGAAAAGTATTCTTTAGTGGTTTCGCCAATGTGATTAACGCTGCTCGTAAATGTCCGAAACTAATTATCGGTCGTGTACAAGGAAAAGCTGTAGGTGGTGGCGTTGGAATGGCTTCGGCAGTAGATTACTGTATGGCTACAAAATTCGCCTCGGTAAAACTAAGTGAGTTAGCTGTTGGAATTGGACCTTTTGTGGTGGGTCCTGCAGTAGAACGCAAAATAGGAACTTCTGCTATGAGTCAGTTAGCAATAGATGCTACCGAATGGCAAACTGCACAATGGGCAAAAGATAAAGGTCTTTATACAGAGATTTTCGACTCTGTAGATGAGATGGATTCTGCAATTGAAAAATTGGCTACTACACTTTCTAAATCTAATCCTGAAGCAATGCAAATGCTGAAAAATGTATTCTGGCAAAGTACAGAGCACTGGGATGAATTATTAGTAGAAAGAGCAGCTATGAGTGGTAAACTCGTGCTTTCGGCCTTTACTCGTAATGCCATCAACAAATTCAAGAAGAAATAAAAAATGGCTAAAAAAGCTATAGATAAAAAGACTTTAAAAGAAGCATATAAGCTGATGAGCACTGCACGTGCTATGGCTGATTTGTACGAGGCGAATGCTTCTGTTACAAGCAAGTATGTTCACGCAACTTCTAGAGGTCACGAAGCCATTCAGCTGGCAATGGGTATGCAATTATTGCCACAAGACTGGGTGTCTCCATACTACCGCGACGACTCTATTTTGTTGGGAATTGGAATGCAACCTTACGATTTGATGTTGCAATTATTGGCTAAAAGAGACGATCCTTTTTCGGGAGGTAGAACCTATTATTCTCATCCTAGTTTAAACAGGGATGATATGCCAAAAATCCCGCACCAATCTTCGGCAACAGGAATGCAAGCTATTCCTACTACTGGAGTTGCTATGGGAATTCAATACCTAGAACAACAAAATCTAGCTAAAGATTACGGTAAGGATATGCCCGTAGTAGTTTGTTCTATTGGTGATGCTGCGATGACGGAAGGAGAGATTTCTGAGGCACTCCATATGACTGCTCTGAAACAATTCCCTATCATCTTTTTAGTACAGGATAACGAATGGGATATTTCTGCACATGCTTCCGAAATTCGCGCCAACGATGTATCGCAATACATTCAAGGATTTAAAGGAATCGAGCTAAGAACCATTGAAGGAAATGACTTTATAGAATCGTATACTACGGTACAAGAAGTTATCGAAACAATTCGCGAAGAGCGTCGTCCGTTTTTGATTCACGCCAAAGTACCCCTTTTAGGACACCACACTTCGGGAGTTCGTAAAGAATGGTACCGCGACGATTTAGAAGAACACGAGCAAAGAGATCCATTGCCAATATTGATTCAACAATTATTGGACAACGGATTTAAGCAAAAAGATATTGATGCGATTGATGCTGAAGCAGCAACTTTCGTACAGTCGGAATACGATAGAGCTTTACTAGCTGAAGACCCAAAGCCAGAAGATTTGTTCACGCACGACTTCGCTCCTACTCCAATTACTGAGGAGAAAGGAGAAAGAGCTCCTGCTGGAAAAGACCAAACGGTGATGGTAGATTCCGCTTTGTTTGCCATCCAAGAAATCTTGGCAAAGCACCCAGAATCACTTTTATACGGACAAGATGTAGGTCACCGCTTAGGTGGTGTATTCCGCGAAGCGGCAACATTAGCTCAAAAATTCGGTAACGACCGCGTTTATAACACACCTATTCAGGAAGCCTTTATTATTGGTTCTACGGTGGGTATGTCTGCCGCAGGTTGTAAACCTATTGTCGAAGTTCAGTTTGCCGATTATATCTGGCCAGGACTCAACCAATTATTTACCGAGGTAAGTCGATCTTGTTATTTATCGAATGGGAAATGGCCTGTAAGCGCTATCATTCGTGTGCCGATTGGTGCTTATGGTTCCGGTGGACCTTACCACTCTTCTTCTGTGGAATCTATCCTTACCAATATCCGTGGTATTAAAGTGGCTTACCCATCTACAGGTGCTGACTTAAAAGGCTTGATGAAGTCTGCTTATTACGATCCAAATCCAGTTGTGATGTTAGAGCATAAAGGTTTGTACTGGTCTAAGATTAAAGGTACCGAAGGTGCTAAAACTATTGAGCCAGATGAAGATTATGTGATTCCTTTTGGAAAAGCACGTATTGCTTTGGAGGCTGAATTAAACCACATCGAAGAAGGAAACTCATTAGTAGTGATTACTTATGGTATGGGCATTTACTGGGCAAATACAGCTACTAAGTCTCATAAAGGGCAAGTAGAAATATTAGACTTGAGAACTTTAGCTCCACTAGATAGAGAGGCTATGTTCAATTCGGTTCGCAAACACAATAAGTGTTTAGTATTAACCGAAGAGCCTAAAGGATTTGGTTTTGCTCAAGCTATTGCCGGAGAAATTCAACAAGAGTGTTTCGAAAGTTTAGATGCTCCAGTAAGAGTTCTAGGTGCTGAAAATATGCCAGCTATTCCACTAAACAGTACTTTGGAAGCTACTATGATTCCAAATGCCGAGAAAGTTGAACTGGTGATAAAAGAGCTTTTGGATTATTAAACTATTTCATTTTAGATATTAAGAGCTTTCTCTCGTTTACGGGAGGAGGCTTTTTTTTGTAACTTTAAATCAATTAAATCATACAATTATGAAAACTAAGTTAATTACTATCATCGTATTTACATTTTCACTAAATGCGTTTTGTCAATACAGACCAATGTTGGAAGATGGCAACACCTGGCATACTTACCATTATTTTGAAGGGGCTTATAACAATAATTATACTATTGAAGGTGACACTATTATTAACGATGCACTCTACAAAAAACTAATCCCAATGTTTAATTACACTGAAGATCTAATTCTTTTAAGAGAAGATACTATCAATAAAAAGGTATATGAATACATACAAATGTGGGGTGGAGATTACTATGAAGAATCTTTATATGACTTTGATGCTGATGTAGGTGATACTATTTATGTAAAAGGACATGGCTATGATTTAGACTATTTGATTCTAGACAGTATTACAAATAGTGTATATTATTTTGATGTTGTTACTGATATATCTTTTAATAATCCAAAAGTCTACTATTTTTCAAATAATACTATTTGGATAGAAGGAATAGGGTCATTAACTGGACTGTTAACCTCCACATATGAATGGCAAGGTGGAGCATGGGGAGACGTAGTTTTATTATGTAAATTCGATAGTCTTAATAACTTGAATTATCATTTTGACTATTTTGAAAATGACAATTATTTTTGTGAAGGGCCAGAATTTGCTATTTCAGAATACAATACCGACAATAAAATCACTATTTACCCAAATCCTTCAAATGGTTTTCTACAAATTGATTTTGAAGTAAACTATAATGAAAGTATTAGAATAGAATTATTTGATTGTGTAGGGAATAGAATAATGGTTGATGAAACAAACTCAAATCAACAATACGAGCTTGATATTCAAAAGCTAAATACTGGCATCTATTTCTTGCAGTTTCATTCTGAAGACAAATTAATAGGGACTGAAAAGTTGATAAAGAATTAGACACTTTAACAATATTCTGAAGTAGCTAATTGCTTATCACAAAAAAAGCCTCATTCGAATGAGGCTTTTTTGTTGCTGTAGGAGAAGAGGTAGCTCGCTTTGCTCGCTCGTCCTTTGTGGGTTAGTTCAAATCAAATCTTTACACTCCCTTCGGTCGTTGTGAGAATTTTTCATTTAACTGAAGCTGCAAACAAGCTTGCGATCTGTTAAATGAAAAATCCTCATTCGCTATCGCGAATAAGGATTTGATTTGCTGTAGGAGAAGGAGTCGAACCTTCACGGAGTGGTTAGTCCAGGGGATTTATGCCAAAATCTCCACCCTCGAGACAGGAGGGCATGTCTGCCAGTTTCATCACCCCACAGTGTTTTGGTGATTAACTATGGTAAATATAAAACAAGAAGTCTTTTGTTGCAAATAAAACAACTAATTGATGTTATTTTTACGAATACGATAATATATATTATATTTGATTATTATTATCCAAATTCAAGACATTCAAAATGGAGACTAATTATCAAATTGAC
>ENA-OSET01003525-OSET01003525.1-sediment-metagenome-genome-assembly--contig:-NODE-3525-length-14306-cov-34.434113_pt1 | contig 14306 bp, 9 predicted proteins | sample MGYA00237882_ERZ534229 | MGnify/ENA primary metagenome ERZ534229 (study PRJEB26408, sample SAMN06266212) | sediment metagenome | isolation source: Hudson Canyon methane seep mesocosm | place...
AAAGAAGGTACTAAAGAAAGCCCTGCTGCGTTATTTGGTTTTATTGGTGTGCCAGCGGTTAACAGGCAATCTTTAGATGAGCAGACCATGATTGATGCCTGCGTGGCTCAGCTAGGTAAGTTATTCGGCGAAGCCGCACTGTCGCCTATCAGTACTCATTATGTAGACTGGACGGGTAATAAATTTATAGCCAGTGCGGCCGATATCTCCGAGCCTTCTCAGCATGCACATTTCGATGAGGCTAAATTTAAAGCTGAGTTAAAAGATTTGAACTTGGGCTTAATTGGCTCAGAGTTTTCACAAACCGAGCCTGGGTATATAGCGGGTGCGCTTGATCATGTGAATCATCAGGTGCTGAGATTGAATAATTTATAAGGTTTGGCTAGCAACCCAACAGCCTCCGCGATGCTGATAAAAATTTTCCCTTGATATGCCCTTCGACATAATATTATATGAACCTAAATTAGAAGTTAATAATTGAGAGATGCTGAGTTCACGGATGAATCAAATTGTATTGCAGCGAAAACTTACAATCCCTAGTTCTGGTAAGCTCTTCAATCGCTCCAAACTGGTAGAAAAGCTAAACCTCTATAGCCAGTTTCCCCTTACATTAATCATTGCGCCAGCTGGTTATGGTAAAACAAGTCTCGTATGTGACTGGCTGCAATATGCTAGCCACCCCGTTCATTGGCTTTCATTAGATGAACAGAATAATCTGCCCAGCTCTTTTTGGCTTTATCTCTGCGCCTGCCTAAGACACATTGATCGCGACTTGGATGATAAAGCTGAGAGAATGCTTGAAACGCATTTCATTGATGATTATTGCCTAATTAGCGACTTGGTATTAGCATCATTAGAAAAGTTAACTCGAAAATGGAATAGACCAAATCGAGTGGTTATTGTTTTAGATGACTTTCAGTTCATCGACCATCCACAGATACTACAATCGTTTAATCGTTTTTTAGATTACATGCCAAGCTGGCTACAGGTCGTTATTACAGCGCGTAAACCTCCAGCACTAATGCTCGCAAATCGTTGCTCTAAATCGACGGCGCATATCATTTCAACCACAGAACTTATCTTTCAGCCCCAGCAGATAACAAACTTTCTCACTATAAAACTTGGGTTAGAACTTTCTGAACAGCAGCAACAAGTATTATTTGAAAAAACAGAGGGTTGGCCAGCGGCTATACAGCTTATAGGGCTAGCATTAAAATCAGGGGCCCGGTTTGAAGATTGTACCGATACCAATGACTCGCTATTAGCAGACTTCCTATTTGAAGAAGTTTTTTCTCAGCTTGAAGCCAGCGTACAAAATGTATTAAAAGACATCTGCATCACCGAGTACTTTGATCTTGAGTTATGCCAGCTATTCAATCCTAGTAGGCAAAACGCAGCGATATTAGAGCTCTTAATTCAGCAAGGGTTATTCATTAGCAAAATAGAATCTGCCCCAAAAGAATCTAATAGCTATCGTTTACACAGTTTATTTCGGCATTGGATCATCGATAATCACTCATTAAACCAAGAGACTATCCAGAATAATAAACTTATCACTCTTGCTTGGTTAACTAACAACAAAAGCTACCATGAAGCCCTTGAACTCAGTCTTGAATTAAAAGATTGGCAAGGCTGTGCTGAACTAATGGCCAAGTTATACCCATCGCTAATTCAAGTTACACACTTCGATCACGTCTCAAGTGTATTATCTCGTATCCCAGAAAGTATTATACAGTCGCTACCACACCTATGCTTACTCTCAGCTCTCATCAACTTCAGTCGCTATGAATATGCCAAGGTCGAAGAATACACTGGTTATATTGAAGCCTTTTTTCAACCTGATAATATTTCAGAGTATTATTCAGAGAGTGAAAGAATATCCCTTCTTATGGGAAGCATGGTTTTACGGGCACAAATTGCACGATTCGCAGGTCAAAGAGATAAAGCAAAAGCAATTACTCATCAGTTAGAGTCAAAACTTTATAGCGCCAATAATTCATTAAATTGCTGGGTGATATTTGGCAAAGGCATCGATTGTTTTTTCAATGATGAGATAACTCAGTCTATTCAACATAACCAAAAATCCCTCGCCTTAGCAAAAGAAATCGAAGATGGCTTATGCACTATCGCTGCATTAAGTTGGTTATTACATGCGTTATATCATAATGGACAAATACAGCAAGCAATCACCTTGGCCGAGGAAAACTTGGCTTGGCTGCATAGAAAAGATTTTCTTGAACTGCCAAATACATCATCTGTTTACGCAGCTATGGCGATACTCTATACAGAAAATAATGAGCTCGATAGTAGTGGCCTACTCGAACTAGTACAACTAGAAATGATTGATTACACCATTGCAGACTCCAATGAAATTGCAGCAAATAGGCCCCTATTTCCTGAGCTCCGTGTTGCATTTAATATTTCTGATCCTCAACCTTTGGCATGGGCAATGCCTCTCGCTGAAGATGGCTCTCTTTATAACGAGATGGCTTTATTCTTTGACGAAATAGAGGAATCTGGTGAGCTTGATCGCTTAATAGAAAAATATTATGGCCACATCCGTCGCTTTGATTATATTGATACACGTGCGATTCACCGCCGGATGTTAACTCACCTGCCTAAATACCAAGCCATGTTTGAACAAGCTGGTGAGAAAAATGGGTTTGATTGGCGTTTACTTGCCGCAATCTCATATCAAGAATCACATTGGGATCGCGAAGCAATATCGAGCACCGGCGTAAAAGGTTTGATGATGCTAACACTAGCAACTGCTAAACAAATGAAAATTACTGACCGTAAAGATCCAGAACAGAGTATTTCTGCAGGCGCAGCTTACTTAGCATCTATTCAACAACGTCTTCCTAAAAATATAAGTGAGGATGAAGATCGACTATGGATGGCCTTGGCTTCCTATAATATTGGACTCGGCCATTTAGAAGATGCAAGAGTACTCACTCAAAAAGATGGTAAGAATCCTAATTTATGGACTGATGTAAGACAATATCTGCCTTTATTATCTAAAAAGAAATGGTATGAACAAACTCGCTATGGTTATGCCCGTGGTGGTGAGCCTGTCCGTTATATAGAGAATATTCGCCGTTATTATGATATTTTATTGCAAACGCCAATTGCGGATAGTGATACAACAATAAACATTGAAGGTTCAAACTCAGCAAACAAACAAGCAGCACCGGCCGCATTGTAATTAAAGGATTTTATCGATGGCGAATGATATAACGCAGCAACTTGAAGAGTGGAAAAAAAAGTATTACCAGTCCATCACTGACCTTGAAAAGCAACAAACGTATGATGATCTCCTACAACGTAGCTTAGGACGTCTAGCCTTAGCTGCACAAGGTCTAGATCCAGCATTAGATAAGCAGCTTAAGTCTCTTCGTAGTGTATTACGCGGTAAAAGTAATCAACAAGAAATTGAACATATTCTAAAACAAATGGAAAAAGCCATTGCGAGAATGGAAAGTAGTAAGAGTGAAAATGCTACTCACTCAACTGGGGTAATACTCGCTGACTTATTAAATGATTTAAAACTAGCCAAAGCTTTCAAACCTGAGGCAAAAACACTCTCCAAACAGTTTAAATCTACAGATGATAAAGATATCCCAGAAATCCTGCCTGATCTTTTATCATTTTTAGATAATTGCTTAAACACCACATCATCACAGAAATCATCTTCTAGTTTTGGCTTTAATATTTTTGGTCGAGCTAAACCTTCGGTCGACGAACAAGCACTGTCTCAAGAAATAGAGTCTAAAGAATTTCAACAAGACGAAGTGCTAGCTATTAACGAGCCCAGTGAACATCTAATGCCCACAAATATGGTGTTGATGGAGTTACTAGAACGCTTATCGTTACCTACAGAATTAAGTAAAAAAGCGACCAAGATTCGTCATCAGATAGAGCTAGGAATTGAAGAATCGCAAGTTCATAAAGTGATTAATGATATCGCTGAGATTGTCAGTAGTTTGGGCTCACAAGCTGTAACTGAAAAGCAAGAATATGAAGAGTTCTTAAAAACACTTACATCTCGCCTAGCTGAGCTTGATAATCATATTCGCCAAACAAGTGACGAAGATAACAAGGCATTTGAACAGCGTAAAGTTATCAGTAAGGCGGTTGAAGAACAAGTCTCAGGATTACGAACTCATGTCGAACAAGCTGATGACATAGAGCAATTAAAATCATCTGTAAGCGGCCGACTAGATGTGCTTAACCAACATTTTGAGAAGTATCGCAAATCAGATCATGATCGTTTTTCACAATCCCAACTGCAAATTAAAGCACTTAATCAACGCTTAAAAGACATGGAGCAAGAAAGTACTGAATTACGTAAATCAGCTGAAGAATCACGTGAACTAGCACTTAAAGATGCTCTAACTGGGATCTGGAACCGCCAAGCACTTAATGAAGATTTAGAAAAAGAATTTACCCGTTGGCAGCGTTATCAAAAACCACTCAGTCTAGTCGTATGGGATATTGACTTATTTAAACGTGTTAACGATGAGTATGGTCATGCCGCCGGTGATAAAGTGCTAAAAACAATTGCCCGTATTTTTACACAAGCAACGCGTGATGCTGACTTTATAGCACGATTTGGTGGCGAGGAATTTGTGGGAGTGTTCCCTGAAACTAGATTAGAAGATGCCCTAAGCCTAGCAAATAAAATCAGGATAAAGATTGAAACATCTAAGTTTCATTATGAAAATAAGCCGGTACCTATTACAGCCTCTGCTGGGCTGGCTACCTTCCGCCCTAATGACACCATTGACGATGTATTTAAACGCGCTGATGCGGCACTCTATCGTTCTAAAGAAGCAGGCCGGAACCGCTGTACTGCAGATGATTAAAACCTAGCGGGGCAATAAGCCTTATAACCCCGCTAGAAAATAACTCTTACTTATTTGATTCTTTCTGAATCAAGTAATCTACTGTTTTAAGCATTTCTGGCATACCACCCGCTAACGGTGCATCGGTACGGTATTGGCCATTTACAATCATTGCAGGTACTCCTGTAATACCCGATGTTTGACTCAGCATCAGTGCTTTTTTCACTTTAGCAACCACACTCATTGATTTCATTGTTTTAGCAAAAGCATCACGATCAATATCATGCTCTGCAACAAAATCAAGCAACTGCTCTTCAGTCTGTAAACGACGTTTTTCAACATGAATAGCGCTGAATAATAAAGGGTGTAATTTTTCTAAATCACCTGTTGCTTCAGCGGCATAAAATACGCGAGCTAACTGCAACCAACTATCACGGAAAATCGCTGGAACATGTGTAAAAGTTACATTCTCAGGTAACGTTTCTTTCCACAGTTGTACTTGTGGATCTAAATTGAAACAGTGTGGACAGCTATATGAAAATAACTCGATCACTTCAATCTTATTATCTGTATTTGTTGCCAAACGAACAGGTGTCGCCTTGTAATGCACACCGTCAATAAATGCTTCCGGCATTGCCATTGATGATAATGGTAATAATGATGCACTTAATAATAGTGCTGCTTTAATCATTTTTTTCATACTGATATATCCTTTTATTCTGTTAACTATTTAGAAGTTTACGTGTTTATAGTGTGCCGTACGAATGTAGACCTGACAAAAACATATTGACGCCTAAGAAGGCAAATAAGGTCACAAACAAACCAATTACTGCCCACCATGCCATAGGTCTACCATGCCAACCTTTTGTCATTCTCATATGCAACCATGCTGCATAATTTAACCAAACAATTAAAGCCCATGTTTCTTTAGGATCCCACGACCAATAACCACCCCATGCTTCAGCTGCCCAAAGTGCACCCAATATAGTTGCTACTGTGAAAAAAGCAAAACCTAATGCGATAGATTTATACATCAAATCATCCATGATGCTTAAATCAGGTAATGCATTTGCTAATAAGCCTTGAGGATTGGCAGTCTGTCGCCACGACTTTAATAAATAAGCCACACCAATCATTGCTGCCATGGCAAAAGCACCGTAACCCACAAAATTAGCTGGCACATGAATTTTCATCCAGTAACTTTGTAAGGCAGGAACTAGAGGTTGAATCTCATGAGCTTGTTTTTCAAATGTGTACCAAAGTTGGAACGCAACAGCCGCACTAATGACTAATAATACAAAACCACCTAAGCTACGTGTTTGATAGCGACGCTCATAAAATAAGTACAATAATGCCGTGATAATGGCAAAAAGAATAAAGACTTCATATAGGTTACTAACAGGAATATGACCAACATCATGGCTGATCAAATAGGATTCTCGCCAGCGAACCATCAGGCCGACCATTCCCATTGTTGCTGCAGACCATGTCAGTGCTGATGCAACCTTTTCAGTAAAGCTAGAACGCATAAACAAACCAGCAAAGTAAGCAAATGTTGCCATAACAAACAAGGCACTCATCCACATAAATGCTGACTGGCTGGCTAAGATATAACTTAAAAAGAAATCTGTTTCGCCTAGAGCTAGATCCTGACCATATCGCCATAATGCAAAAAAACTAAGTATTGCTACGATAACAGTATGTCGACGAAAACCAGACCAGTTTTGACCTAATAAGCCCAAACTCACTGCAGTTAAAATCACAATACCGATTTCATAGCTATCAAAGACACTTGAATATAGCACCAATAGAACTATAGCCGCTATGGCCATCAAGCCATGCCATGACCATTGTGCCAAGGCTGTATCTTTATCAAAATTCAGTGCACTTATTTGATTACTCATTTACTACTCTCTATTTTATACAAGACTAAGAACCTTATAGCTAACTAAGAGTTCCCAGATACCTGCTTTAATTGATTGCTAATCTGTTCAAAAAACAAATCAAATTCGCGAGGGTTTCGGTTACTCATCCCTGCTAACAATATATTAGCTCCATTGTTTTTGCTTTTTACTATCGCCCAAAAACGACGTTGGGGTAAATAAAATAATAAGAATACCCCAATAGTTAATAATGCACACCCTAAGTAAACAATAGGCTTACCAGGTGAATGTGTTACTTGCAAACCACTTGCTTCAACATGTTCAAAATCAGTTAATTCAAAATAAACCGGCGAACCATAACGAGAGAAACTACCAATCGCATCAACTGAGTCTTGTAAAAAGCTTAGCTGTTGCTCCATGAGCTCTTCTGACTCTGCAGTTTCAGCCCCATTGAAATAGACTCGAGCCAACATCTCACGCAGCATACTTAAATAAGCAGAGCCTAAGGTTTCGCGTTCCGCCTCTGGCAATGTTGTATCAATAAAGGTGGCCACTTCAGAAAAACCACCACTCATAAACATATCAATAAGAGCTGTTAGCGAGCCTTGCAAACTCTGCTCTAGATCTTCATCCTTGTCTTCAACAGATGCCAGCGTTTCCATCATCATCTTATGGGCAACTGACTCAACAATCTCAGAATCATATAAGCGTTCTAAGAATTGATTAAATTGATTAAGGCTGCCATCGGAATCTAGTGGCAGATATAAATAACCGAACTCTTCAGCCTGACTTGATCTAACACCACTCAAATAGAAGTCACGGCCATTACGTGGCACAGGCAACATATAGTTTAAATATTCGCGGGCTTCACCTGTTTTTGATCGCAGTTTAAAACCAAAACTAGGACCAAAATTACGTAAATTATCTGGATCATCTTCCGTTGGGTCAGGATTAATATTAAAAGGACGGAATGACAATACCTCTAACCGTGCACTTTCTTCACCCCAATGCATTTGTCGATTTTCAAACACCTTGGTCTCAAAGGCAAAAGGTTTATTGCCTGCTCCGCTATCTAGTGGCCATGCTTCTAATGACAAACCAGTTCCGCCATCACTAAAACTAGCTTGGTAAATAGCATAACCTTTGTGAATCAAAGGATGATTAACCGAAATAGTCACTTCTAATGGCTGTTCCAATTCATCATCATGAACAACTAAGTCTGTTTCAAAAGACTTGGGCTGCCCCGTAGCATAATGCTCAATACGGAAATCTTTTACTTCCAACTTGAAAGGCAGGGCTTGCACAAGGTAACCGTCACGCATCGCTAAGAAAGCGACTTCTGATGAACGACCTTCAGGAATATGAATACTACCTCTAAATGCTTGAGAACCGACCGCAAGACGGCTAATTGCTGGCACTTCATTGGTCGGTAAATCACGCGTTTCAATTTGTATTCGACCTTGCCATTCAGCAAGTTTCAATGGCAAATTACTATCTAATAATCCACCAAGACAAATAACAATAATCGCAACATGGGTGAAAATATAACCTAGGCGATTCATTCCTCCACGCATAGACGATATTAAGAGGCCCTCTTCTTTCTCTGTTTGTTTAACTCGAAAACCTTGCTGACTTAATTCTGATGCTAATGCATTAACGCTATCATCAACAGAGGCTGCAACATCCCACTCCTGACTATGACTCATTGCTCGGAGTGATTTTTCTTGCACATGAGTTCGCAAGTTCCACATATCTTTTATCATGCTTGGTGTATGACGAAACACACACACTGATGTAGATATGACCAATAGGGTTAAAATGGCTAAAAACCATAAGGCGCTATAAACATCATAAAGCCCTGCTGACTCAAAAACATCAAACCAGAATGGGCCAAACTTAATCAAATAATCAGTGTACGGCTGATTTTGTTGTAGAACCGTACCAATAATCGATGCCACAGCTAATGCAAGTAACAAAGTAATGGCCAAATCCATCGAGCCCAGAAAGTGGAATATTCTCTGACCTAAAGTATGGCGAGAATTATGTGGACGACTATCATCAGACATAGAAGGTAAACCATTTAAGATTGACATAGGCTAGGGCCTGTTGTTCTTTGTGAAAAACAGACCCGAATGCCAAATATAAAAAAAGCCGTATAGTTATTACACCCATACGGCTTTGAAGTGGCGTTAGTTTTTAGTGTAAGCCGGCAACATAACTTGATACAGCTTTGATTTCATCTGCTGTCATTTTTACAGCAATATCACGCATCATATCATTTGGATCATTGCTTCGTGTGCCTGCTGCAAATGATTTCAATTGAGCTTCAATATAGGCCGCATGTTGACCTGATAATGCTGGCCACTTCGCAGAAGGTACACCGGCACCCGTTGGACCATGACATGCCATACACGCAGGAAGACCAGATTCTTTATTACCAGCGCGATAAATGGCTTGACCTGCGGCAACTAAATCTTCAGATGTCGCTGCTGGAGCTATGTTTTGCCCCGCATAATACGCTGCTAAATCAGCCATATCTTGCTCAGTTAACGCTGCAACCATTGGTGCCATTACCGCATTGCTACGTACACCACTTTTAAATTCAATTAGTTGTTTTACTAAATAAGCTTCGCCTTGACCCGCTATTTTTGGAAACATATCTGTCGGGCTATTACCATCTGCACCGTGACATGCAGCACATACTGCAGATTTACCTTTTCCAGCTGAAGCATCACCTGCCGCCATACTTGGAGCAACTGCTCCGATAGTTAAAAACGCCAGCGTAGCCATTAACAATTTTTTCATCTTCTATTCCCAAATTGAACATTCGATTAAACAAAACTCTGGATATGCTACTCTTATTACTGTTTTTTTGCACCATGAGTCATCGCTAATGTCACAAATTTATCGCCAAGCCCACTACACTATTAGTGCCACCCAGCTATCAGAACTTCCCCTAGATAGAGGAATTGAGGTTGCATTTGCCGGCCGTTCTAATGCCGGAAAATCAAGTGCCATCAATACAATAACTGATCAAAAATCACTAGCACGAATTAGTAAAACACCTGGTCGCACTCAAATGATTAACTTTTTTGCGATGGATGATGACCGCGCCTTAGTTGATTTACCCGGATACGGTTACGCCAAAGTACCCGAACAAATGAAAATTCGCTGGCAGCAAACCCTTGGTAAATATCTTGAAACAAGACAATCATTGCGCGGTTTAATGTTAATGATGGATATTCGCCACCCGCTTAAAGAATTTGATATTCAAATGGTTAAATGGGCAAATAATGCTGAATTAGATGTTCATATATTACTGACTAAATCAGATAAACTTAAAAATGGCGCTGCGATGGCAACGCTACATCAAGTGAATGCTGAACTACAAAAACAAACATTAAAGGCAACGGTTCAATTATTTTCCTCATTAAAAAAATCAGGTAAAGAGGAAGCAATTAAACAACTTGATCTCTGGTTTATTCCAGATGAAGAACGCCAAGAAGCTGAAGAAGTGGAACAAAAAGAATAAGGAATACTACTGTGAAAAAGGCCCCAACACAAAGTCGTCGTCAATTTTTACAAAAAGCTGCTTTAGGCGGGGCTTTGGCTGGAACAGTGAGTCTGCCAATATTGGCCAATGCCGATAAACTAAAATTTCCCGATGACTTACCAGAATGGATGCGAGCACCTGGTGGCGAGTTTGGCAATTATGGTCAACCATCAAAACATGAACAACAAGTTATCCGTTGGATCTCAGCCAATCCCGCGGCACCTGGCAATGGCGTATCGTGGACACCTCTACATGATCTTCAAGGCACTATCACACCTAATGGTTTGCATTATGAACGCCATCATAATGGTGTCCCTCAAATCGATCCTGCTCAGCACATCCTTTTAATTGATGGCTTAGTCGAGAAAGCTCTTAGTTTTGATGTTGAAAGCTTAATGCGTTATCCCATGGTTTCTCGAACATGTTTTATCGAGTGTGGAGGCAATAGTAATAGTGGCTGGCGTAGCAACCCTATTCAATCTCAAGCTGGTTATGCTCACGGGCTTGTATCTAATGCTGAATGGACAGGTATCCCTCTTAAACATTTACTCAAAGAAGCCGGCATTAAAACTTCTGCTAAATGGGTCATTGCTGAAGGCGCTGATGCAGCCGCATTAAATATAAGTATTCCCTTAGAAAAGCTACTTGATGATGCTTTATTAGCCTTATACCAAAATGGTGAACGTTTAAGACCGGAAAATGGCTACCCCATGCGTTTGGTTCTGCCTGGGTGGGAAGGTATCTTGAATGTTAAATGGTTACGTCAATTGAGATTAACAGATGAACCTATTATGTCTCGTGATGAAACATCACAATATACAGAATTAATGCCCGATGGCACGGCTCGCCAGTTTACCTTTATTAATGAAGCCAAGTCTCTTATCACCTCTCCCTCGCTAGGCATGATGCTACCTGACAACCCTGGCATTTATCAGATATCAGGCCTTGCTTGGTCAGGGCGAGGAAAAATCACACGTGTTGAAATATCAGCTGATGGCGGAGACAGCTGGGTTGATGCAGAATTACAAGGCCCTATACTCGATAAAGCCTTCACCCGCTTTAACCTACCGTGGCACTGGCAAGGTGAATATGCCATTTTACAAAGTCGAGCTACCGATGAAACAGGCTATGTGCAACCAACTCGAGAAGCTTTAATCGAAAATCGAGGCAAACATGGCTTTTTCCACTATAACGCAATCATTAGTTGGGAAATAACAGAAGAAGGAGATATTAATCATGTCTATGGTTTCTAGGACTTTCATCACAACACTTCTGCTCTTTGTATCTAGTCAACTTTTTGCTGATAGTGACTATCAAGCGCTTGGCAAACCTGCCGATGTTCTTAGTCAACAAGCACAATGGAATTTAAGCATTGCACCTGATGGCAAATCACTCCCTCAAGGTAAGGGATTAGCAGCACAAGGTAAACAGATCTTTGCGCTAAAATGCGCAGCTTGTCATGGTCCTGAAGGTATCGGTGCGAGTGCAGATCCCTTAGTTGGCGAAGTCGGTTCACTCACCTCAGAATACCCAGAAAAAACGGTCAATAGTTACTGGCCATACGCCACAACATTATTTGACTATATTCGCCGCTCAATGCCGATCAATGCCCCATTCTCCTTAACTGCAGATGAAGTTTATGCACTTAGTGCCTATATATTGAGTCAAGATGATATAATCGCCGCAGATTTTGAACTCAATGAAAAAACACTACCTAGGGTAACGATGCCCAATCGTGATGGCTTTACAGCCTATTACCCAAACAAACAATAATTTTTAAAAATTTTAAAGGCCCCTTTTTATGAGCCCTCGCTACGCATGTACAGTAAACCCTAATCCAGATTTATATGACACACCTAAATTAGGTCTTGATAAAAACGCATTAGAACATGATTTTAAAAGTTACTACGGTAACCATTTAGCACAAGATAAAGGCTGTGCTTCAGGTCACTACTTATACACTTCACTTGCACTCACTTTGCGTGATCGTTTGTTTGAAAGAATGAAACATACCAAACATACCTACGCAGAAACTAAATGTAAACAAGCTTATTACCTATCAATGGAATTTTTGATGGGCCGTGCAATGGGTAATGCAGCATTAAATCTTGGCTTAGAAGAAACAGCTAAGAAAGCCATGCATGATCTTGGTTTGAACTTTGAAGAATTAACCGAGTTAGAACATGATGCAGGGCTTGGTAACGGTGGTCTAGGTCGTCTTGCAGCTTGCTTCATCGATAGCTGTGCTACATTACAACTTCCTGTTACTGGCTACGGTATTCGCTATGAATACGGTATGTTCCAACAAAGTATTGAGCAAGGCAATCAAGTTGAAATGCCTGATCACTGGCTTCGTGACGGCAACCCTTGGGAGCTTGAACGTCCAGAGTTTACCCAACGTATTAAGTTTGGTGGCCACACTGAATTTCATAAAGATGCTAATGGCAAAACTAAAGTTTATTGGGTTAACACTAATGACGTATTAGCTGTTCCATACGATCTACCTATCCCAGGTTACCAAAATGGTACTGTAAACAAACTCCGTTTATGGAAATCAACCGCAACTGATGAATTTAATTTAGAAGATTTTAATGCTGGTTCGTACACTGAAGCGGTAGCAGCTAAAAATGAAGCTGAAAACATCAGCATGGTGCTATACCCAAATGACACTAGTGAAAATGGTAAAGAATTACGCCTACGCCAACAATATTTCTTAGCATCATCTAGTCTGCAAGATATTCTTGATTATTGGGTAACAACTCATGGCGAATCATTTGACAATTTTTCTGAAAAAAATGTTTTCCAACTTAACGATACTCATCCAACTGTAGCCGTTGCTGAATTGATGCGTTTATTGATGGATGAACATAGTATTGAATGGGATGAAGCTTGGAAAATCACAACCCAAACTATGGCCTACACAAACCACACTTTATTGCCTGAAGCATTAGAGCGCTGGTCTGTAAACATGTTTGGTCGTTTATTACCTCGTGTTTTAGAAATCATTTATGAAATCAATGCTCGCTTCTTAAGTGAAGTAGCTCGTAAATGGCCTGGTGATAAAGATCGTCTTGCTCGTATGTCAATCATCGAAGAAGGTGATCAGCAAAGTGTTCGCATGGCTCATTTAGCAATTGTAGGTAGTTTCTCAGTTAATGGCGTGGCAGCACTTCATTCAGAGTTACTACAAAAAGGTTTGTTTAACGACTTTTATCAATTGTGGCCGAAAAAGTTCAACAATAAAACTAACGGTGTAACACAACGTCGTTGGATGGCTTGGTGTAACCCAGAGTTAAAACAATTATTATCTGAAACTATTGGTGATAAATGGATTACCGATCTTAGTCAGTTAAATAAATTAGCCTCTCATGCTGATAAGCCAATGTTCCAACAACAATGGCATCAAGCAAAAGTTGCTAATAAACAGCGTCTTGCTGACCTAGTAAAAGACCGCACTGGCGTGACGTTTGATACTGATGCTATGTTTGATATTCAAGTAAAACGTATCCATGAATATAAACGCCAATTATTAAATGTGCTTCACGTAATCCATCTTTATGACCGCATTAAACGTGGTGATGCAGAAGGTATTGCTAAACGTGCTGTATTGTTTGGTGGTAAAGCTGCGCCTGGTTACGCGATGGCAAAAGACATTATTAAACTTATTAATAATGTTGCAGATATCGTTAATAATGATCCTGATATCGGTGGTTTAATAAAAGTTGTCTTTTTACCTAATTACCAAGTTTCTGCGATGGAAATCATTTGCCCAGCTGCTGACTTGTCAGAGCAAGTTTCTACTGCCGGTAAAGAAGCATCAGGTACTGGTAACATGAAGTTCATGATGAATGGTGCAATCACTATCGGAACACTAGATGGTGCCAATATTGAAATTCGTGAAGAAGTCGGTGACGATAACTTCTTCCTCTTTGGTTTAGATGAAGAAGAAGTTGAACAGCAACGTGTTAATTACAACCCTCGTTCAATCATTTCTCAAGATAAAGATCTTAAACGCGTAGTTGACCT
>ENA-OSET01003527-OSET01003527.1-sediment-metagenome-genome-assembly--contig:-NODE-3527-length-14305-cov-40.447217_pt1 | contig 14305 bp, 11 predicted proteins | sample MGYA00237882_ERZ534229 | MGnify/ENA primary metagenome ERZ534229 (study PRJEB26408, sample SAMN06266212) | sediment metagenome | isolation source: Hudson Canyon methane seep mesocosm | place...
ACCGACGGCATCGCCTGCTATGCCGAGCTCTCCACCGCCTGCGGCTTATGAAGATTTTGATGATGACATTCCCTTTTAGAGGACACCTTATATACATTATGTAAGTATTATCAATAAGCTCATATTATATATGAGCTTTTTTTTGGTTTATAGAAAATTAATGTAAAGTTTATATTTGCTATTTATTAGTTATGTAGTACCATTGATTTATGTAAATTTTATAGGTATTTTAGCAAATGAATAGCACTGTAAAAACATTTGTCATGGCATCAGGGGAAAGATATTGCTTATTGGTTGATAGCCTCTCAGGTTTGCCATTGTTTTACCCTAATCTGTTTGTTACTACTCAGTCTCGCAATAGATCACTGTCTTATTCATCAATGGAATCTACTTTAAGTGGGGTTTCAGTTTTGTTGAAGTATATGGAAGATAGAGAAGAGAAACTTGAAAATAGATTTCAAATAGGCAACTTATTTAAAGAGCATGAGCTTGATGCTATTCGAGATTTTTGCCAGATTAAATTTCGCACTCAAACATCTAAGGAAGACATAAACGGAATATTCACACTCTATGAGTTGAGAGAATTTGATGAGACGGTTAGCTCTCAAACAGAATATGTAAGACTAACTGTTATTGCTCAGTACACTAAGTGGTTAGCTGAACAATTTTCTTGTAATTCCAAGGATCGTTTGATTGTATTACAAATCGGTAAAATGGAAAAAGGATTAAAAGCTAGGAGACCCGTCAAAAAGAGGCGTAATCTGGAGCATGATGAGAAAGGTTTGGGTGAAGAACAGATAGCCTTACTTTTTGAATTATTCAGACCTGATTCAGAGTTGAACCCATTTACTGATAAGTCGGTTAGAGTCAGAAATCGGCTGATATTTTTACTGCTTTATCACCTAGGATTACGAGGTGGGGAACTTTTAAATATTCGGATTCGCGATATTGACTTTGGTAATAACCAGATAGTTATCGTTAGAAGAGCTGATGAAAAAGATGACCCTAGAACAAACCAGCCTTTGGTGAAAACGCTGGATAGACGACTTCCTATGAAAGATACTTTAGTAAAAGAAATTCATCAATATATCCTTGATGATAGAAAAACTGTTCCCAACGCCTCCAAGAATGACTTTTTATTTGTAACTCATAAGTCTGGCCCTACTCAAGGGCAGCCCCTTTCAAAATCAGGTTATAAAAAAGTAATTGAGGTTGTTCGGGCGACATCACCTTCATTGTTTAATCTTACAGGCCACCAATTACGACATTCATGGAATGAAGTATTTTCCAATCAAATGGATGCAATGAATGAGCCTTCGAGTGAAGAGCTGCAAGAAAAAATGAGATCATATCTGATGGGGTGGAAGGAAGGTTCGGGAACAGCAGCGCACTATAACAAACGTTTTATAAAAAAGAAGGCAACTGAAGCTGCGTTGAAATTGCAAGAAGGAATGATTCGACTACCTGAAGGAATAAGCAATGGAAAGTAATGATAAAAAACAAATTGCCATGGTTACGAAGCAAGCTTTATCTAAGGCAGGGTATTTATTTTCTCCAGAAGATGATTATTGGCAGTTAGATAAAAATATTAATATCCCCGTTGGCTCTGTTTGTTGTTTATTAGGTGACTTAATGGCAGAGAATTATATTAATACATTGCTTTATTACGCATCTAATCTGTCAGCTTCCCACACAAAAAATATTAATGAACGTTTTTGCATATGCTCAAAGCGACTGATACATCAAATATAACTGAAAGCACATTAATTAATTATAGGTCTGAACTTACAAGAGATACTGAGTGGTATTTAGGCACAATTCGTGGATTCCTTAGAAAATGGCATGACCTTGGCTATGAAGGAATATCAGATGATGTAATTGACTTGCTCGATGGTTGGACTATTAAAGGAAATATCAAAGGTGATGTAATAAAACGCCTTGACCCCATCAAAGGGCCACTTAGTGATATTGAACTTCAAGCATTTAATGAGGGCGCTGTACAAGCTTACGAGAAAGATCATATTACAATAAGAGATCTAGCTATAGGGCTGGCTATTAGTAATACAGGGCGCCGCCCAATTCAAATATCTCATTTACGTTTAAAAGATATTCTTAAAGGTTTAAATACAAAAGGAGAACCAATATATTTACTAAGCATGCCTAGAGCAAAGCAAAGAGCTACAGAATTTCGCGGTACGTTTAAGCAATATGCTATTACACAGGACCTTTGGGTAATCCTGAGCGCGCAAGCGGCACATGTAATTGAAGCTGTTGAGATTATGGTTAATTTTAAATTGCAAGAAATGGATAAGATAGAACTCCCTCTATTTCCCGATATGAAGCAATTCTCAGAAATTAAATCTCCACGCCAACTAAGGGACTCCCTAAAAATAGATCTATTACACATCAAATCCACAGTGGTTTCAGAAGCATGTAAGCTTATAACTGATAAAGCAAACATACATTCCGAGCGCACTGGAGAGTTACTAAATATCTCACCTGTTAGATTTCGTTACACCACAGGCACTAGAGCAGCGAGAGAAGGTTTTGGTAAGATGGTTATTGCAGAATTACTTGACCACTCAGACACACAAAATGCTGAGGTTTATATTGAAAACATACCTGAACATGTTGAAAAATTGGATCAGGCGGTTGGCTATTATCTTGCGCCCTACGCACAAGCTTTTTCTGGGGTACTTGTTGACTCGGAATCCGGTGCTAAACGAGGCAATGACTTAAATAGCCGCATCAAGGTGGATGGAGAAGGTTTAGGAACTTGCGGCAGTTATGGCTTTTGCGGAGCAAATATCCCAATTCCCTGTTACACCTGTATGCATTTCCAGCCATGGTTAGATGGCCCACATGAAATCGCCTATGAAGAATTAATATCAGAAAGAGAAAGACTACTAAAGCTTACAGGAGACAAGCAAATAGCAGCCGTCAATGACCGTAGCATTCTTGCCGTTGCTGATGTAATTCAGAGGTGCGCAATACGTAGAGAGGAATTAGAGAATGGCTGAAATATTTCATTTTAGACCAAAATCAGAACTTGATGCTGAATGCAACTTGTTGGAATTTATTAATCAATGCAAAACTGAACTTACAGTATTTGGTAGTGACTTAAACTGGAATGCATGGAGATGGCCTAAGGCTGGGAACTTTACAAAATCTGGCGTTCATTCGCGCTCAACCGATGAAGTAGACAAACTAGATGATGCTTTCATTGATTTTGCAAAAGCCTACTTTCGGTATCAACAAGGGCATAAACCAACTGGAACTAAAAATGAGCTGAAAGCCCTTCGGACAATTGAAAGTGCACTATTACAAAGTGGTGTTCCTGCAGGTATTGATAATCTCTCTATACCCATTTTAGATAGTGCTTCTCAGCTAATGAAAGATAACTATTCAGGAGGTGCGGCTTATCATGGTGGAAGGGAGTTAGAGCGGCTCGCAAAATTTGTAACATCAAAAAAGCTAATTGTGAATGATTTGAGCAGATGGAGGAATTCGATAGGACGTAAAAAAGATCCTATTCAAACAGGGCAAAAAGCAAAAGAACAGCGCGAAAAAAAACTACCTTCTGAAGAAGCTTTAACCGCGATAGCTGAAATTTTCGCATCTAACCCAGAAAACGCAAAAGATATTTTTACATCGTCCATATTTGCAATGTTGATGTGTGCTCCATCTCGTATTACTGAAGTACTGGAGCTCCCGGTAGACTGTGAGATAGAGGAAATCGATTCAAAAGGTAAATTACGCTATGGATGGCGTTTTTATGCAGGAAAAGGGTTTGGTGGTGATATAAAGTGGATTCCAACAGAAATGGTAAGTATTGCTAAGGAAGCAATTAAACGATTAACACAATTAACCGAAGAATCGAGAAGCCTTGCAAAGTGGGCTGAAACAAATCCAGATAAATTCTATCGACATGAAAACTGCCCTAAGGTTAATGACGAGACTCCTCTTACGATGAAAGAAGCTTGCCAAGCTATAGGTAAAGCTAGTAACACAACAACTCAGTGCTATGCCGCGTTTAAACTCTATAACTTAGATGGCGAGTATACACTTAATAGTCTTTGGAAAATTTTACTTTTAAACCAACCAAATGGCTTTCCTTGGGTAAATAAGGAGAAAAAGATTAAATACAGTAATGCATTATTTTGTATGCGGAAGAACCTTGTTGCTTCAAAGTTTAGTACTAATCCAATTATTTTATGGGCACCTGTTAATAACGTATTTAATAATGACTTATCTCCGAGAGAAAGCTTAAAAGGAGGCGCTCATCAGAGTATTTTTGATAGATATGGATACCTTGCCGCAGATGGAAGTCGAATCAAAGTAACTTCACATCAAATGCGTCATTTACTTAATACTTTTGCACAACGCGGTGGACTATCTCAACTAGAGATTGCTAAATGGTCAGGACGAGCCGACCCAACACAGAACCGTACTTATAATCATATGAGTGAGTATGAGATGGTAGCTAAGGCAGAGGAGTTAGATACCTCGTTGACCCTATTCGGGCCTTCTGGTGAAATCGGTAAGCACCTCCCTATCACTATCCAAGAATTTAACACCTTAGAAAAAGGTGCAGTTCATGTAACAGAGTTCGGTGTATGTGTGCATGATTTCACCATGACTCCTTGTGAAAAATACAGAGATTGCTTAAATTGTCATGAGCAAGTTTGCATCAAGGGTGAAAATGAAAAGCTTATTCGCATTAAAGAACGACTGAAGATAGTTGAGCAGCAGTTTAATGAGGCAGAAAACGCTTTAAATGAAGGCTTGTCAGGTGCAGATCGATGGTATGAATATCACAAAAATACCCTTGAGAGACTGCTAGAATTAATTTCCATTTTGGAGCATCCGGATATAGAAGATGGTGCACAAATTAAACTGCGTAACGACAAAGCATTTAGCCCCTTACGCAGAGCTATCGAATCTAAACGCTCAAAGAATGAATTAAATAGCACTGAAGACTCGAAACTTTTAGATGATATAGCAAAGCTTTTAGGAGGTGGACTTGGCTAAGCACTTAACACAAACTGATATAGGGGCAGTCATTAGCATTATTTATGCTTGGAAGGGCGAGAAACTAACATGGGAAGGCATTTGCGAAGCATCTGACACCCTTATAGGGAAAAAACCTACCAGACAGTCTCTAAATGCTAATAAGCCCATAAAGGAGGCTTATCTCTCAAAGAAAGCAACACTTAAGCTGCGCAAGCCAACAAGCCCTAAGCCTAGCAGTTTAACAATAGCAGGAGAACGCATTGCTAGGCAGCAAAGTGAAATAGAAAGTCTCAAACGAAAAAACACAGCATTATTAGAACAGTTTGTTACCTGGCAATATAATACTTACAAATACGGCATGAAAGAGCATCAGCTCAATGAACCTCTACCTCGTATAGATCGAGAAAGAACTGAGAAATAAAAAGTTCTGAATTAACAATTTATTTGAATTACAAACTGTCTAGTAAAAGCAGGGAAGTCCAAGTTTTATATTTATACATCTTAAGTCATCTCCTTACACATAAGTATTATAATAACCTAAAATCAATGACTTACGTAATTGTATGTTTTTTATACAATTGGCTGTACCCCCTTATTTTACTGACTTCTCTATTTTTAGGTTATTTCTGTAAGTCGTTGATATTTAATTGGTAAAAATATGTGTGTAAGGAGATGATCTTAAGTACCATAGGAAGGTAGAAATTAATCAGTTATGGTACCGACCATAAGTATTAAATGTTTTACAGTAATGTCTTGTTTTATTACTTAAATAGAGAAAAGAGATTATGGAAAAGTTAGTTACAAATAATTGTAAAAATGAAATTATTAAGTATTTAATAAATGAAAAGTCAGATAGAGTAGATAAAAACATCTTAAAAAGTGAGGTTGTTGTTATTGATAGGCTTCTTGAAAATGAGCTATTGGCAATAGACTTTTACGAAGAAATTGGAGCTAAACTAACTACGGAACAATGGGAGTCTTTAATCTCTCAAGTCTTGTCATTAGCTGCATTTTGGAATCCAGAAGCTATTACTGAAATGAAGAATGCTAAAAAAGGTTTGCAGTCTATCAATAATGAAATTAGTTTAGTTGCTGAAAATTTATCAAAATTGCTAAAGAAAAGAAGAGAAATATCAGACGCAGGGTTTGATGCATATGATTGTTATCATATCGTAGAGTTAATAGATAGAGCTTCATTAAATAATGGTTTATATCAAAACTATGTTAAAGAAAAGCTTGTACGATTAAGAAGGCAGTTTAGCCTTAAGTATTGGCCAGAAATAGAAGATATTATTCAAGAGCTATCTTATGATGCTTCGACTTCACAAGTCGAAGCAGTGGATAATATTTCTATAGCAGCAACTTCATCTTCAAAAACATCAATTACAGATTTTTTTAGAGTTATATATGAAGGATTTGAAGAAATGAAATATTCAAATTATGGCCCTTTACCTAATGATTTTAGTCTAAGTGATAAAGCAACAGCAAGTATGGTTAATTCGATATTGCCTTTAAGTGAGGAACATATGGTTGAACCGCCTTATGTCAAAAGATTGAGACAAAGGTTACGAGATTAAATGAAAATAGCTAACAAGTGAATTCGCTTGATTGTAAAAATTGTCACAATTCTTACGTTAAGTGATTTGGACGTTAGGCTTCAATCATAAATTATTTTGAAATTTTCGAGTTAATGGATAATAACTTCTTATTATCCACGGGAAGGTTATTTTTCAATGATTTACATAGATAAAAAGGTCGTTAATTTCTTTTTCAAGTCGCTTAAAAACAAAGAATCACTGACTTACTCGTTATTTTCCGATAGGAATTAGTTTTTTTAATTTTTAACCCTCTACAACCTTTTGATTTTAAAAATTCCGGTGGATAATGAGAAGTTACAATGGAGAATGGTAAGTGTTTTATAAATATAGGAATGACTCGCAATATACAGAGATGATATTCACCACGGGAAAAATTCATCTTTCAACCGCGAATGCACTAAATGATCCATTTGAATGCTCCCTTCAAGAGATTGGTAAGGATTGGATCGATGAACAGGTGGTTACAATGAAATCTGCCGCAGTTTCTGGTTTTCTAATGGCTGCACATAGAGCGCTTGAAAATAAGTATCCTTTTTTCGGGTTATCGTCTAATGCAACAAAAGATATGTTAGATAATCTTGCTAGAGAAAAAACCTTAGAGTCTAGTTATGATTATTTTAGAGATATTATGACTAAGCTTAATGGTCATCCTCCATCAGACTGTGATAATTTTTTTTCAAATATAGATTCTCAACTAAATGATGTAGGCATATTTAGTATGTCTACTTGTTCTTTGAATCAGTTACTTTGGGCGCATTACACAGAAGATCATAAGGGAGTTTGTATTGGTTTTTCTCCTATTGAAGGAGGTAAGCTGAATGATCCGGAACATTGTCTCCAAGTATCATATTCTGATTCTATTCCGGAAATGTCCCCTGAAGGTTTTAAATCTGAGATGAACTTTAGTATGGCTGAAGCTGGGAATTTGTATGTATCGTCATACAAAGTAGCATTTTCTGATGAAACACTTCGATCTGCTATAAGTACAAAACCAACTTGTTGGTCATATGAAAAAGAGTGGCGTTATGTTGAGCCTCTTGGTGAGGAATTCCCATGGCCTGGAAAATTATCAGAAATTGTATTCGGGTTAAAATGTCCAGAAAATCGTCGTGAGCACTATATTAAACTTGCTGAAAAAAATGTTCCAAATGAAGTTTTTCTATATGAAGTTGTAATAAAAGGTGAAAGCAATGAGATTGAGCGAGTCCGCTATAAACTGGAAAAAACGACACCTTTAATGCCACTTGAAACTGAGCATATAAATCAAGATGGAAATAAGGTAAAAAAATTAAGCGTTGAGCAATTTACGCACGAAATAATGGGGCTAATTAAAAAAGGTGAAATAGACGAGGCTTTGTATCAAGTTGATAACAACTTAGAGGAGTCACCAAATGCCGCTCATTTATTGAATTTAAAAGGGACTGCATTAGGATTTAGTGGCAAACATGAAGCTGCATTATCTATATTTCAGAAGCTAGATGAACTGTTTCCAAATAATGCTGATAATTTATATCAACAAAGCTGTGCGTTAGGTGCGATAAACCGTAATGTTGAAGCTATTGATTTACTAAGAAAGGCAAATGAATTAGACCACAATGATTCCAGTATACCATTCAACTTAGGTCTGGAAATAATCAACACTGGCGGTGATGTAAAGGAGGCTAAGTTATTTTTGAATACTGCTAAATTAATGGGGCACCCAAGAGCAAGTTTGGTAATCAAAGACCTACCAACTTAATGGCTAGCTAAGCCTAACAAAGGTGGTCGAGCTGCCGTTGGTAGCGCAATTTTTTTACGAAGGTGATTTTTTATCAAAGGACAGTAATAGTAAAATTATTTCAACCTGAATTATCCATTTACTATAATTATTGGGGCTTCTGAGTATCAGAAAAACAGCTAATTTTGATAGCTGATATGCCCTATATAAGGTAAAAGAAAATCTATCGGAGGAAAAAAGACTCCTCACTGGTTTTAGCGTTAAATTTTACTAGGGGTAGAGTCATTGATATGCTAGCAAGTGATGTTTTTGCAATCATTGTTATTTTTATAATTGGTACTGTCAAGTCTTTATGAGCACTGTAACAGCGAGAAAATAAGGGTATTGGACACAAGAATTCATTCGAAATCGATATTATCAAAAAATATAATTTACCTGTCCCTAAAAAAGGAATATAAGTGGAGTCATTAGATCATTTAGCCGAAGAGTTTAACCAAGACACTATCCTCTTTATTGGGTCTGGTGTTTCTGTCCCTGCTGGACTGCCTTCCTGGTGGGCATTGGTATCTTGGTTAAGAGATTACACATTGTCCTTAGGGGGGGATGTTAAAGCTGCGAATATTTTTCTGAATGAAGATGATGTAATAAATGCCGCTACTGCTTTAACTACAGAACTAAAAAAACTGGATAAGTTGCTAACAGATTTTTTCAATGACGATGAAAAGTGCTCAATCTTTCGTACTGCTGAACCACAGGAAATTCATACGTTAATTTCTCAGCTACCTACCTCTTCAATAATCACCCCCAATTACGATCTGTTACTTGAGAAAACTTATGACATGACAGACAGTCCATTAAAGGTGGTTCATAAGAATGAAACAGAATCATTAAATAAGGCTATGTCTGCATTAGCTGTTGGTATTCATAGTTAGCCCCAACGACTTCTCGTAGGAATTGCTGTGGATTCAATGCTTTTGCGTGTGAATCCAGCCATCTTTGCCAGCCAAGGTAATGATCCAAATACTTGGTTGCAACCCCATGGAATCGAGAAATCCAGCCTTTTAAGCGACTGTCGTAGGCATTTACATTTTGCACATGAAAAGCCTTGTCGATCACACGTTTCCCCGTAGATAGGTTAATTCGCCTATGGCTAATACCTGACTCTCTAGCGAAGGTTTGATAGCTACGATGTCCATCGGAACATAAAATTGCATCTGAATCTAAAAGAGGAATTAATACATCTGCCAGAGCACTAGCGGTGACTCTAGGTAATATTGCTTCAGAGGTAACTCCACTTCTGTCACGAACGATAAGCACAGGCACTTGCTCAGAAGAGGTGCCTCGTTTCGTCGCCTTGCCACCTCGCTTGCGAGGTGGCCGAGTTAATCCCTGCTCACCCTTATGAGACTCAAGAAAAAAAGTTTCATCCGCTTCAACTATTCCCGTTAGGTGTTCTGGCTTATGAAGGGTGGGGCTAATAAGAAACCGGTGGCGCCAGCGAAATGCTGTGTTTTTATCAATACCCAGTTCACTCGCCGCTTTTCGAATGGTAGAGCTTCCAAGCATCATCTCTGAATAAGGTAGCCAGAGCGATTTATGGCGCAATCTTGCCAAAGGTGTCCCTGTTAGTGCATTGAACGTTTTTAAACAGGCTTTACATCGATAGCGAGGCAAGTTATTTGATTGCCCCCAATGAGTAAATTTGGAGGACGCACAGTGAGGGCAATAGCTAACTTCACCCAACTGCTCTTCGGTTAACGCCTGTTGAGTCTCGTCTGACAGCGCACTAAAGGCTTGCTTCTTTTGATAAATGGTCAATTCTGTTGCTTGACTCAACCATTGTTGAAAATTTTCGTTTTGCATCATGATCTCCACGATTATTTTCTTTATTATTCATGAGTATAGACCAAAACAACAGCTAATGCAGACATAGCCTTAAATAATATCAAACGAAATAAGCTTACTTGTTATTTATATAAATACCACGGTTGTATAACCAAACCAGAGAATATTATATTAGATTACCAGCAATACAGTTCTGAAATCCATGGACTGAGTTCAGACACTGAGTGCCTAAAGAATTTGATTCAAACAAAAACGTTCGTTTTTATAGGCGCTGGTTTAGAAGACCCTGACTTTAATCATATAAGAGATTATTTAATTCAAATAAACCAACCCAGCAGCATTGAATTCTGGGCCTTTATGATGAACTGCGAAGCAAAAGTCAATCATTATAAGGATACATACGGTATCAATTTAATAAGCTATTCTGGTGAGGGTAATGACCATTCAGATTTATTAAATAAACTTGAAGAGCTTCTATGCAAAATTAGAGCCGTAGACTCAAGAAAAATAGAAGCTATTGAATTAGCTAGTCCTTTAGTTGAAAACCTAGAAAATAATGATGGATTACTGAGGCGAACTTTAGTTCAAGCCAATGAAGATATTATTCCCCTTGATGAGCAAATTTTAGGCTTTGTCGCTTTTTTCGACACGGTAGAAAAAGAAGAATGTTTCAGGTACTTGAACGAATACAAAGGGAAAGACTTAGTAGATGTTTCTAATCGTGTTGATTATTTGATCAATAGTAAGTTGCTAAAGCAAACCCAACACTTTTTACTAGCAGCTAAAGAAGTCTACTCGATAGAAGCAGCGAGAATTGTTGAAGACGATATTATGGAGTATTTAGTGGAACGTGATAATGGATAATTTGAAATTAAAAGCATTGGAGTATTTCGCCGCTAAACCTCATGATGACGAAAAGGCCAGGAATTACTTAAGGAATACTTATAAGGGAACTCATAAGGCACTAGTCGATGCAGCTTCATATGATTCATTGTCTTCGGCTTTTGAAATTTTAGAAAAATTCATTAGTCATGTAGCTGATGATGCTATTAATGATTTGGATTTGTGTTGGAAAAAGCTTCATAAAGGTGAAAAGCTAGAATTAAGTGATAGCTATTTCAGTAAGTATCATACAAAAGAAAAGTTATACGCCAAGATTATAAGTTTATTAGGCAAGATTAGATATATAGAACAAGAAAAAATTGTTCCAATTCTATTTCGTTTTTGGAAAGAAGAGGAGTCTACTCAAAAAGACGTTGAAAAAGTCTTTAAGGATCTGGCTGAGTTTAATTTACATGCTGTAGAGCAAATTGGATTTAGTCCCCAATTGAAATTGCTTGATGTCATTATACAGTTATCAGATGATAAAAAGTTTGAATTCTTTAATATTGTAATTACTGTCTTCGAGAAATTTCTATCAACGGACATACAAGGGCATAATTGGAGTTATCATACTGTAACTATTAAGTCTATGGCTATTCCAGCTTCGGAAGATATTGAAAAACTTCGATCAGAAACTGTGTCATCTCTGATTAGCATGTATAAAAATGCGACTAAGCTTGAATTTAAAAAAGAGCTTCTAAATGTTATGAATAGTGCCTGTCATGTATGGTCACGAGCAGAAGTTGAAGATAAGGCAAAGTTAATAGTTGAAAAGAACACTATTGATGTACTGGAATTCTGGTCTTCTTTAGTCGCTACAGAGCCTTTAGAGTTAGTTCAAAAAGTCGAACATGATGCTTACTGGAACTATTATCATGCGAGTAGTCAACTAGTTAAGGAAGCAGCATTATACATAGAAGTTGTAGTAAAAAGTAACGAAGAATACCAGGTGTATCGTGATTTAATTGGGTTTGAAGGTATATTTGGTAGCTGGGAAGAAAAGTGTGATTATGACAAGCCCCGAGAAATTCGTGAAGAACGAGTAAAAGTACACTTAGATAATGTTAATGAAGAGAATATTAATGAGTGGTTGATTAGAGTAGAGCGCTATTTGGAAACGGACTCTAGAGACTTAGCAATGTTTCCAGATCTGTTCAAGTTTGTAGAAGTTATTTCAAGTCGCTTCCCAAAAGAGGTGTTATCTAGATTAGAAAAAACCGGAGCACTGGATAAATCAGCCATACCAATTTTCAGAGGCGTGTGGAATTCAAAAGTTAAGGATGAATTCATTGATAGAATTACTCAATGGATAGATGAATCTAAATATTTACGGGAGATTTCTGTTGCATTTATAAGTTTTAATGAAGCCAGCGATCCTCTAATAGAGAAATTTGTAGACAAAGCAATAGCCATTGAAGATTTACAAAGTTTGAGTTCTTTTCTTTATGTATTTGAAGCTCGTCACGAATATTTATCTGTAGAGGTAATTAATAAATTATTTGAAAAAATCTTTACATTTTTAAATCAAAAACAAAACACAACATGGGTTAATCATGTGTGGTTTGCGAGCAAAGGCCAGTCATTTATAGAGTTGCTATCTAAAACTAATGTGAAACTTCTGGTAGATAATTTAGTGTATGTCTGCAATGTCGATTATCGAGTTGAAAACATTTTAGAGCACGTTTGTGTAACTAACGTATTTTACTTCTTTGAACAGCGAATTGAACAAAAAAAACAAAGAGATAAAGGTCTGGAAAATGGATATGAAGATATACCTTTTGGTCTCTATTCGATAAATAAAGTATTAGCTAAAAATCCTGAAGATCTTGTTGTATTAATTAAAAATAATTATGAATATAACTATGGTATATATAAATATGGCGTTGTAAGTCTATTTAAAAAATGTTTTTCACCATTTGAACCTCATTTAGTTGACCTAATTCTAAAATATTTTACCCCTTCTATTGATGAAGAGCTTAATTTAATTTTGGCAATAGTATCAAGTTATGAAGGCCACCTATCTATACTCCCGCTGGTGAAGCGATTACTTAAGGAAATAGAGTATGATGAAGATGTTGCCCGCCGAATAAATGGTTCACTAATTAGCACTGGCGTTGTTCATGGTGAATATGGTGTCGCTGATGCTTACAAAGGCAGGCTAGAAGATATAACCCCTTGGCTTAAGGACGACCACGTTAACGTTGTTAAGTTTGCTCACCAATATTGTGACCATTTAAAAGTAATGATTGAAGAGGAAGTGAAAAAGGTTGATGAGCAAGTTGTTATCGAAAAACACCAATATGTTTTGGGTGACTCTGATCAATAGTATTTGTATAACAAATAGCCATGATAGTGGTGTGAATATTTATGCCCCAAGTTTCATAAAATCGGAGTAGTGCTAGAAGAGTTATTTAACAAAGTGTTAAAGAAGATAAATTTTTCGCTGGGCTCCAAAATCGCCCGCAGAGTGCGGTGCTATTTTATGTGAAAATAAGCCACCAACTGAATCTAATGGATCGATAGATGTCTTTTAATATGGCTATGTCACCGTTAAGTGTGGAAAAATAACAGCTCTTAAAGCCCTCTCTTGTTGGGGATAAGTTAAAATAAGTTGTTGTAAGTGCCTCTTAATTGCTTACAAAGACACGAAAGAAATATTGATAACATACTTTCTGTTTCCCCCTCTCCCTTTGGAGAGGGCTTTTAAGAACCAAAGTAATTAAAAAAATCCACATGTAACAGTGACATAGCCTTTAATATTGTAACTTCTCATTATCCACCGGCACCTTTAAAATCAAAAGGTTGTAGAGAATAAAAAATTTAAAAAATTATTTCTGCCGAAAAATAACTCGTAATTCATTGATTCTTTATTTTTAAGAGACTTAAAAAAGAAATTCACGACTTTTTTACCTTTGTAAGTTATTGAAAAATAACCTGCCCGTGGATAATGAGAAGTTACTTAATATTTGATTGCGACTATTTTCTATAATTGCTAGGTCAAACTTGAGTCAGTATATATAATCACTAAACTGAGTTAAATGTAAAAAATTAACTACTTTAATAGTATTAGGTAACAATATTTTCTATTTCAATGGATAAATATTTAAATATTACTTACAAATCAATTGCTTATACTATTGTTAAGTTTACATTGATTGTCTTAGGTGAACTTAACCCTTTTGAATGATATAAAGTATTAAATGTAAATATAATTATCATGTTATAAGTTATTTTTATATATAAATCATAT
>ENA-OSET01003528-OSET01003528.1-sediment-metagenome-genome-assembly--contig:-NODE-3528-length-14302-cov-4.447873_pt1 | contig 14302 bp, 13 predicted proteins | sample MGYA00237882_ERZ534229 | MGnify/ENA primary metagenome ERZ534229 (study PRJEB26408, sample SAMN06266212) | sediment metagenome | isolation source: Hudson Canyon methane seep mesocosm | place...
CCCGATTAATCCTCTTGAAGGAATATCAAATTCTAAATGTTGTAAATCACCTTTTGGTTCCATTACTAGCATGTCACCTTTACGCTGCGTAACCAATTCAATTGCTTTACCAGAAACCTCTTCAGGAACATCAATTACCATTGTTTCGTACGGTTCGCATTTAACACCATCAATTTCTTTGATAATAACTTGTGGTTTTCCAACCTGTAGCTCATAACCTTCTCTTCGCATAGTTTCAATCAAAACTGATAAGTGAAGAACACCTCTACCAAATACAGTAAACTTATCTTCAGTACCCGTAGGTTCAACTTTTAATGCAAGGTTTTTTTCTAATTCTTTATATAACCTATCTCTTAAGTGACGAGATGTAACGAATTTTCCTTCTTTACCAAAAAATGGAGAGTTGTTAATCGTAAACAACATACTCATTGTTGGTTCATCTACTTTAATTCTTTCCAAACTCTCAGGGCTTTCCAAATCTGCAACAGTGTCACCTATTTCAAATCCTTCAATTCCAACAATAGCACAAATATCTCCACTTCTTACTCTATCAACTTTCTCTTTCCCTAGTCCAATAAAAACATGAAGCTCTTTTATTCTAACCTTTTTATTCCCATTTGCTGTGCATAGTGCATAGTCCTTACCTACTTCTAAATCACCTCGTAACAATCTACCTATTGCAATACGACCGGTAAATGCTGAAAAATCTAAAGAAGTAATTTGCATTTGTGGAGTTCCCTCGTTATAAGGTGCTTCTGGTATGCTTTCTACTATAGCATCCAATAATGGAATTATGTTAGTAGTTGGTTTCTGATAATCTGTACTCATCCAACCGTTTTTTGCAGAACCAAAAATTGTGACAAAATCCAATTGATCTTCTGTAGCATCTAAGTTAAACATCAAGTCAAAAACATTGTCTTGCGCTAAATCTGGAGTACAGTTATCTTTATCAACTTTGTTAACGACAACAATAGGTTTCAGTCCTAACTCAAGTGCCTTTGTTAGTACAAAACGCGTTTGAGGCATTGGACCTTCAAAAGCATCTACCAAAAGTAATACACCATCAGCCATTTTTAATACACGTTCTACTTCACCTCCAAAATCGGCGTGACCAGGTGTATCAATTATGTTGATTTTCACACCTTTATAGTCGACAGAAACATTCTTTGAAAGAATTGTAATACCTCTTTCTCTTTCAAGATCATTGTTGTCTAAGATTAAATCTTTCGATTCCTTCCTTGGGTCGAGTACTTGACATTCCCCAATGATTTTATCAACTAATGTTGTTTTCCCGTGATCGACGTGTGCTATAATAGCGATGTTTCTAATTGATTGCATACTCGTTTTTTTATCAAGCCGCAAAAGTAGAATAAATAACCTATTAATAAGGAAAAGTTCACTTTATATTAGACCATATGCTTATTTTGATTCTAACAATGCTATCTCAAGTACCAAAATGCATTACATTTGCATTTCGAAACAAGAAAAATGTCAGATATAAAAAAGCCATTAAACCCACTTAAAAAGCTTCGTAAGAGACTGCATACGGATGTATGGAATGCGATGCAAGATTTCAATATGATTGAGAACGGTGACAAGGTTATGGTGTGTGTTTCTGGTGGAAAAGATAGCTATACCCTTCTAGATTGTTTACTGCACTTTAAAAACTATTCTGATATAGATTTCGAAATACTAGCTGTTAACCTAGACCAAAAACAACCTGGGTTTCCAGAAGAAACTCTTCCTAAGTACCTTACTGAACTAGATGTTCCTTTTGATATAGTAGAAAAAGACACTTATAGCATTGTGAAAGAAAAAGTTCCTGAAGGAAAAACAACATGCAGTCTATGCTCTCGATTAAGGAGGGGGGTTTTATATACCACAGCAAAAAATCACGGGTGTAATAAAGTTGCTTTAGGACACCATAGAGATGATATTATTGAAACATTTATGCTGAATCTTTTCTTCGCAGGAAAGATGGAAGCAATGCCTCCAAAATACATTACCAATGACAGTGCGCATATTGTAATTCGTCCAATGGCCTATTGCAAAGAAGCAGATATAGCGGAATTCTCAAAACTAAGAAACCATCCTATTATTCCTTGTAACTTGTGTGGGACTCAACCCAATTTGCAACGTCAAATGATGAAGGAATTATTGACAAACTGGGAAAAGAGATATCCGAATCGTAGAGCTATTATGTTTAACGCATTAAGAAATGTATCTCCAACTCACCTTCTTGACAAGGAAATCCATGATTTTTCTGATTTAGAAAAAATGCTTGATAATGCGTTAATTACAAACGACGAGCACTTACCTATTTAAATAATTATTTATTTATAATTATTCCGTAGGATTTTTTAAACATTTGTTTACTTTTGCGTTGGGCAAGTCTTATACGATCAGCTCCTACCTAATCCCCCAGAATGGGAACATAGCAAGGGTCGGTGGTTGAGCGATGCGATGTAAGTAGCTTGCCCATTTTTTTTACTTCAACCCTGAAGTAAAACTTTCAATAAAATAGAGTTTAATAAGCCTGACGAACAGCGTAACGCAACTTACGTGTGTACTCTTCTCGTAGCCATTTGATATAACTTGGAGTGCTTTTACAAATACAATAAGAGTATTGTTTAACCTTGTACTCTATATCATCTTTCAATAAATCAACTAAAGCAAGAGAATCCATCTGCTCCTCAGCATTTTCAACACATATTTTTGCATGATGGTCAATAGAATTATCAATTGCTACTTTTGGTCTTAATCCATTTTGAAGAACGTTTTTGTAATCCGCTTTAATATCAAAATTTAGATCTGTAGAATTTTTAAACTTTTCTCTTAATTCTTCTGGCATTAAGTACCTGAACTGACGTTCAATCTCTTCATCATCTACAATATTCTGCAAATAAAAGTCAGGTGATTTAAAAATAGCATACCAATCGATTGGTGTGCTCCACAAGCCAAATCTAGCAGCATTGTTACCCATATCAATCACCGTAAATTCATTCTTATTAGGCAGCACTCTTGACCCCCTTCCAATCATTTGGTGATATAACGTCAAAGACTTGGTAGCACGATTTAGAATAATCGTATCCACTGTAGGCTCATCAAAACCTGTAGTCAGTATTCCTACAGATGTTAAAATTGCATCTGGAGTATGTTTAAACCATTGAATAATCTCCCTCCTTTCGTTATCAGAATGTGTGTTATCCAGATGTTTAACGTCATAACCCGCATTATAAAAGGTCTCATGAACCAATTTTGATGTATTAATACCGTTGTTAAATATTAATGTCTTCTTGTCCTTTGACTTTTGCTCATAAGCATATAGCAACTTTTCCAGCATTGAGTAATTACCATAAAGCAACTCAGAAGAACGAACCGTGTAATCTCCATTAATCCCAATCCTAAGCGAGCGTAAACTGACATCAAAACTATATGTTGTTGCTTTTGATAAAAAGCCACTTTCAATTAATGAATTAATTGAATTACCAACAATTAACTCATCGTAGTTTTCATACATGGGTAATTTTATGTTTGAACTCAGCGGAGTTGCAGTAACTCCAAGGATAATACACTTTTCGAAATGTTTAAATAATTTTCGAAATGAATTGTAATGCGCCTCATCAATTATCACCAATCCAACATCACTAATATCTAAACCGTCATTGAGCCTATTATTTAATGTCTCAACCATTGCAACAAAACAAGTAAAATCCGCTTGATCTGGCAATTCCTTAACCTTACTATTGATTATTTTATTCTTTACACCAAATTCGAAAAGCATATTAGAAGTCTGTTTACACAACTCTATTCTATGTGTAAGCACTAATGCTTTTTTTCCTGTTTCCTGAATATACCTTTTCGCAATCTCCGTAAAAATAACGGTCTTCCCTCCTCCTGTTGGTAATTGATAAAGAAAATTATAATTATCGGGATGCTCATTTATCCTTCGAAAAATCTCATCCAAATCATTCTTTTGGTAATCGTATAACTTCTTACCCTCTTTTTCCTTAACGACGCTTTCTTGCACTAAATAATCTTATTTGATGTTCAAAATCGGGCAAAAATACTCACTTTATCTTACTTAAAATAATGTTTAATTCGATCTTTTGAAAAATTCTGAAAATATTACCATATTATTAACCTTGCAACCGGATATCTATTGTGCGTTTTTTCGTAATACGGAGACCTTTGATATATAAAAAATAGCTGTTCCCACTGACTCTCTGCAAAATTTTCGTCGGATTTCATCTTTTTCTGAAATTCAACCTCCAACTTTGAATCATCCTTTAATAATTTTACTGCTTCATCTTCAAAAGAGAAAGGAGAAAACCATTCTTTCTGCTGTAGAATTCCATCAAAAAAATTCCATGCAAAATAAGAGTCAACACCTTGTGGCTCTAAAGTTTCAACAATGTAGCGATTAGACGGCTGATTTGTGTAAACAATGAAATCCCCTTTATAATAATTAATGGGAGCTACTTTTTTTTCAACTTCCACATCGTAATGCAAGTAATGTCCTTCATAAGGAGTTTTTACAGTTTCATAGTCTTTTATATAATATACTTCAGCAGTTATACTTGTGTCATTTTTAATTTCTACCATTTCAATTTGATTCAACCTTAATCTTTCTATCACCTCTTTATAAGCCTGTGGAATAATATAACCAATAGGTTTTTCTACAATGACATCAGCATTAAATTTATTGAAGTACTTAATTTTCTTGGTATACGGCTTAACGTGATTGTAAATTGTTTTTTTAGCATTTTTTCCAAAGGCACTTTCTACCTCCTCCATTTCATAGCCCTTAAAATCAATTGTTTGGTAAGTAATTGTATCTCTTTCCCAAGAAATTGGAAATGTTTTTTGCTGCTTAACGTCTGCATCAGCAAGTTCCTTTGTCGCTATTATTTCTGAACTATTCTCATTCATCCATGTTAATGTAGAATGCAAGAAGGCATAAGTCTGTTCAACTCGTTCGCTATATTTTTTGTATTTCAATGCTTCTGTAACAAAACCTATTGAATTAAATAAAGTTGTAAATCCAGTTGAGTATCTCGGCGTTTCCAAATAGTCTTGAATTCCATTATCTGGAGATTTATCTACATTGTAGACATAAGGGATTATCTCCATGTTTTTAGAAGTCATGTCCTTATATAAAAAAGGAAGCATTTCATTGTTTAAGTATTTACTAACGCGTTTGTTCAGCTTATCCTTTTGCGTGGCGATTATACTCATTCCATATTGGAAATCAGAGCCATTTGTTGTGTGACAATCTATAAACACCTCAGGCTTCCATTGATGGTAAATTTTGGTAAAAGCTTTAGCATTTTCAGAGTCGCATTTTATAAAGTCCCGATTCAGGTCCCTGTTTTGAGCATTTCCTCTAAAACCATATTCTTGTGGACCATTTTGCATTGCTCTACTGCAACAAGACCTATTTAACCCACCGCCAATATTATAAAATGGAATTATACAGACTACTGTGTTTTTTAACAGTCTCTTTTCTTTCGACAATAAATCTTCGGCAAATTTTAAACTCGCGTCAATTCCGCAGGGCTCTCCTGGATGAATTCCATTGTTGACTAACAATATAGCCTTTCCTTTATTATGAAGTGACTCGGGTGAAAAATCCATATCTGCTGAAACTACAAATAAATGTATAGGCCTACCAATATCAGATTTACCCATTTCTACTAACCGCGCATTGACATATAAACTATCTAGTATTTTATAATTTTCGATTGTTTCCGAATAAGAAAATGAAAGATTATTTTGATACTTATAATTAATTTGCGCTGAAGCGTTCAGCACAAGCCAGATAGGAAATGTCAATAAAATATACTTCATGTATTTCAAATTTAAAGATAAAATTAGATTTGGCGATGGTCATTAAATATAATTTCATTTTGAATATCACAACAGCGCCAGAGTTAGAAAAATTATTGATAATTTAACACCTTAAATTTTAAACATGCGTATTTCTAAGTCCAATATCGATTTTCTTAAACAATTAAGTAAAAACAACAACAGGGAATGGTTTCACGAAAACAAAAAGACGATTTATCAATCTGCATTAGACAATTCAATCGAATTTGCCGATTCTCTACTAGGCGAAATAAATAAACATGATAATATTGAAACTCCAACAGGTAAAAAAAGTTTGTATCGTATTTACAAGGACACAAGATTCTCAAAAGACAAAACCCCGTACAAAACGCATTGGGGTGGCTATTTTAAAAGAGCTACCAATCATTTAAGAGGCGGATACTACTTCCATCTAGAGCCAGGCAATTGCTTCATAGGCGGGGGGTTTTGGAACCCAAATCCAGAAGATTTAAAACGAATTAGAATTGAATTGGCTGCTGATGGCAGTGAATTCAGAAAGATAATTGGGAGCAAAAAATTTATTGATACTTTTGGTCAATTGGATGGAAGCAAAGTAAAAACTACTCCAAAAGGATTTCCAAAAGATCATAAAAACATTGACTTATTGCGTTACAAGCAATTTTTGATTTCTAAGAAATTTACAGAAAAAGAAATGCTTTCAAAAGACTTCTACAAAGAAGCCAACAAAGTCTTTGAGAACATGCGCCCATTCTTTGACTATATGAGCGAGGTATTGACTACCGATGAAAATGGAGAGCCACTTTACGCTTAATTAGAAATTACTATTCTTGATTTTTACTTTCTAAAAATTTAATTAAATCTGCATCAGACATATTAAGGTAATCCATGTCTAGGTATTCCTGTGCATTAATTGAAAGAAAATTGTCTGGAAACCTGTCTATCAGAGCCTGGTAAGCTGCTTTAGCATTGTCTGGTTTACCTAGGTTTTCTTCAAGAATAATTGCCTTTCTATACATAAACATTGGCGTTTTTTCTGTCTCAGGGTACGCAGTAATTATTTTATGCAAAATATTGATAGCAGCATCATATTTTCCAATTCCTTCAGCACCTTTTGCAGCTAGCTCCAATGCATCTGCTGCTTTTTCATGTAAAGGGTTTTCGTTGGCAAATAAATTTGCAGCAGCATACAACTGCTTAGAAACTTTTGTGTCAATTGACAAATCAGCTTTAAGTAATTTCCTATCCAATTCAACTAACGCTTCAAATTGATCATCTATACTTAGGATGACAAGTTCTTCTATTTTTTCATCCGGTAGTACTTCTTCAGTTCCACAACTTGCAAAGATTAATACAGTCGCTAATAGATAAATTACTTTCTTCATATTCAATTTATTTTGGAAATTTCATTCGGTATGTTACACTAACATCACCTCTAGAAATATCAGTTAACTTTCTCTTTAACATTCTTTTTTTCAGTGGGTTAAGGTGGTCTGTAAAAAGTATTCCTTCAATATGGTCATATTCATGCTGAATAATACGAGCAGCTACCCCTGTGTACTCTTCTTCATGAAAATTCCATTCCTCATCATAGTAAGATATCTTGACAATATTTTCTCGTATTACCTCTTCTCGAATTCCAGGAATACTTAAACAACCTTCCGAAAAAGCCCACTTTTTCCCTCTCTCCTCTTCAATAATCGGATTGATAAATACTTTTTTGAAATTCTTTAGAATTTCAAAGTTCTTTGCTTCCTCTTCATTTTCAGGTTCTTCCTCTGCAAACGGAGAAGCATCAACAATAAATAAGCGAATCGATTTTCCAACTTGTGGAGCTGCTAAACCAACACCTGAAGCTTGATGCATTGTATCACGCATATCTTTCAAAACCGAAGTCATATCAGTCCCTTCCTCAATTTCTTCACATTCAGCTCTTAAAACCGGATCTCCATATGCTATAACAGGTAATATCATCTTTCTTTCTAAAAATTAGTTCGCAAAAATATGAAAATTTAAGAAAACCCTTTACTCTTTCTTTCCATGTAATCTTGTAACATGATAGTAGCACTAACCTCATCAACTAAACCTTTATCTTGTCGTTTCTTCTTTTTTACCACAGAAGCTAATATTGCACGAGAAGCTAAAACAGATGTAAAACGTTCATCTATTCTATCTATTTTAATTGCTGGAAATATTTTAACCATGTGACGAACGAAATTTTCAATTGGTTCAGTACTATCTGTATCTCCATTCTGAAGACTTTTGGGCTCTCCAATAACGATACACTCCACTTTTTCCTTATCACAATAATCTTTTAAAAATTGAATAATTTCGCTAGAATGCACTGTTGTAAGGCCGCTTGCTATAATCTGCAACTCATCTGTAACCGCAACTCCTACCCGCTTGGTTCCGTAATCTACAGCAACTATTCTTGGCATTTTCTAAATTCAATTAATAATTTCACAAATATCAACAATCTTATAGAATTTACCACAATTCAATTACTAAATGGTACAACCTATTAACTTAGCGCTAAAATTAAGTGTAGTAATGGAAGCATTAAGAGGAACAATTGAGAAAGCATGGGATAACCGAGCGCTTTTAACAGAAACTGAAACGATAACTGCAATTGAATCTGTTATTGAAAAAATAGATAAAGGTCAATTACGTTGTGCTGAACCATTGGAAAATGGAGAATGGCAAGTGAATGAATGGGTCAAAAAAGCCGTAGTTATGTATTTCCCTATTCGCAAAATGGAAACCATTGAAGTTGGGCCTTTTGAATTCCACGATAAAATGGCACTCAAAACAAATTACAAAGAATTAGGCGTAAGGGTAGTACCTCATGCTGTTGCTAGATATGGAGCTTTTGTAGCAAGCGGTGTAATCATGATGCCGAGTTATATTAATATTGGGGCATATGTAGATAGCGGAACTATGGTAGACACCTGGGCAACCGTTGGTTCTTGTGCTCAGATTGGAAAAGACGTCCACTTAAGCGGCGGTGTTGGAATTGGTGGAGTTTTAGAACCCTTACAAGCTGCACCTGTAATCATCGAAGATGGAGCCTTTATTGGTTCAAGATGTATTGTAGTAGAAGGTGTAAGAGTTGGAAAAGAAGCTGTACTAGGCGCAAACGTTGTTCTTACAAAGTCAACAAAGATTATTGATGTTACTGGTGACACACCTATTGAACACAGAGGAGTTGTACCACCACGAAAGGTTGTAATACCAGGAACTTTTCCGAAGCAATTTAAAGCTGGAGAATACAATGTACCATGTGCTCTTATTATAGGGGAAAGAAAAGCAAGTACCGACCTTAAAACTTCCCTAAACGATGCATTGCGCGAACACAATGTAGCCGTTTAAGATTTATTCTTTAGTTTTACACCTACATGAAAATTGGATTTGACGCTAAAAGAGCCTACCACAACTATACTGGTTTGGGAAATTACAGTAGAGACTTGATTAAAAGTTTACTGGAAAGCGATTCTGTGGATGAATTCTTTATGTACAGTCCTAAATCTGCCAAAAACCCTCGTTTCGCTTTTATTGAGGGAAAGGAAAATATTCACAAACGTTTTCCCGAAACGCCTATCCATAAAACGTTTAAAGGTTTTTGGAGATCTATTAATTTAGAAAAATTCTTACTAAAAGATGGTATTGAAATATTTCATGGATTAAGTAATGAAATACCGCGAAGAAGAAAGTTTGGCGTCGAAAGGATTAAATATGTGGTTACGATACATGATTTAATCTTTAGAAGGTTTCCAAGAAATTATCGAGCAATAGACAGAAGAATACATAACATTAAATTTAAGTATGCTTCTCGAAATGCGGATGTGGTTATTGCAATAAGCGAACAAACTAAACGAGACATAGTTCAATACTATAAAGTACCTGAAGAAAAAATCAAGGTGATCTACCAAACTTGCCACGAGAATTTTAAAAAGGAATATTCTGAAGAAATAAAACAACACATTAAAACGAATTTCAATCTCCCAGATGAATTTATTCTGAATGTAGGTACGATTGAAACACGTAAAAATTTGAATGCATTGCTGCAAGCAATTCCGTTAATGAAAAACGACTTACCAATTGTTGTTGTTGGCAGAAAGACGAAATATTTCAACTTTTTAAAAGTCCAAATGCAGAAGCTAAAAATTGATGAAGATCGATTTATCTTTTTAAAAGATGTAACTATGGATCAACTTCCTGCAATCTATCAATTGTCTACTATTTTTGTTTATCCTTCTGTATTTGAAGGCTTTGGAATCCCAATTATAGAAGCCCTTAATTCTGGAATACCCGTAATTACAACACAAGGAGGATGTTTTCCTGAAGCTGGAGGCCCAGATAGTGTTTATGTGGATACGAGCAACTTTGAAGAATTAGGAAAAACGATTGATGACCTATTGGAGAATCCATCTCAGCAAGAATTAATGTCTAAAAAAGGATTGGAGTACGTAAAAAAATTCGAGTCCAAAGAGCTAACGAATCAACTACTTGATGTTTACAGTAACTTAACGTAGCAAACTCTTTTAATTTTTATTTCATCTTTTTTCTATAAAATAACCACAAGAGGTTTGTGTTTTCAAAAACTGTGTTATTTTTGCAATCCCTTTAAGGGATATGATCTTTATATACGGAGAGGTGCCTGAGTGGCCGAAAGGACTTGTTTGCTAAATAAGCGTACCCCAAAAGGGTACCCAGGGTTCGAATCCCTGTCTCTCCGCAATTTATTAGGAAAGTCCTTTGTGGTTACACAAAAATGCTTTCCTTTGCAAAACCGATTTTTCGGGGTGTGGCCCAGTCCGGTCAAGGCGCCTGGTTTGGGACCAGGAGATCGCAGGTTCGAATCCTGCCACCCCGACTACTTTCGAAAAATAAAGCCCGCTACACACCAGTGATAGCGGGCTTTTTGGTTTTTGTCCCTCCGTAGAAAAACGGCTTACTCACCTACTTTTACTCACCTACTTTCTAACCATTGCTTGAAATGACCAGAAATAGCTAGAAATTAGTGCATATCACTGTTCACCTATTTTAAAAGTTTTCTAAAAGTTTTCAACATGAAATTTGGGTTTTGAACTATGTTTTACAAACCCGCAAACAAATGCTACTATAATAGCAATTATATCCAATATTAAGCAATAATTACTATCATAATAGCAACATACATGTAATTTTAACGTATATTTGTATACTAAATTAGCAATGACCATGGGAGAGTATGGAGATGAAAAATCACCAAAAGAAGTAATGATGCTTTTATCAAAACGCATCCGAGACTTAAGAAAGCAAGGGAAAATATCTCAAAAAGATTTATCCGACAAATCCGGAGTAGCTTACGCGAGCATTAGAAAATTTGAGTCTACAGGTATTATCTCTCTTGAATCACTTCTAAAAATGTGTGATACACTCAACCGCCTGAAAGACCTTGAATCAATCTTACTACCAGACGACATGGAAAGGAAGAAGAATCTATTTAAATAATGCTTATGGCTATTACTAAACTAGAAGTATATATACAATTTTCGAAACGAGAAGAACTCGTAGGTCAGCTTGTATTAGATGGCCGGAATATATTATTTAAATACAGTGATGCATATTTAGCAAAAGGAGGAGCAAATCTATCACCTAATCAATTAAAGCTTGACGACACCCCTCAAACTACAGAAGAAAAACCCTTCAAAGGCCTCTTTGGTGTATTCGCTGATTCTTTACCAGATGCATGGGGATATTTATTGATCAAGAAACGTTTAAGCGCCGACAGAATATCTATTACATCGCTCAATTCTTTGGATCATTTAACATTTGCCGGTAAAAATAGTTTGGGAGCAATTCAGTACAGACCCAGTGCCGAATCAAAACAAGAAACCACAGCAATTGACCTAGACAAACTAAACAACAGTATATCGGAAGTAATCAGTGGTGAAAGCAGCGCAATAATTGATGATATGTTCAGAAGAGGTGGAAGTCCTGGTGGAGCGAGACCAAAAATATATGCAGGATATAACCCAAAGACAAATTCTATAATTAGCGGTGTTGCCAACCTTCCTGAAGAATATGAACACTGGATCATAAAGTTTGCTGCAGATATTGACTCAAAAGATATCGCCAATATAGAACTGGCATATTATAACATGGCAATAGAATCAGGAATTGAAATGTCTGAATGCAGAGTATTTACAAGCGATGCTGGTAATAATTATTTTGGAACCAAACGATTTGACCGTATCGGAAATGACAAGCTGCATATGTTATCCGCTGCAGCCCTGTTGCATGATGATTATGAACATAGCACCATTGACTATGGGAATTTAATATACCAAGCAAAGAAATTAACGAATAACGCTCAAACTGCCAATCAAATGTTCCGAAGGGCAGTTTTCAATGTTTTAGCTCATAATCGTGATGACCATTCTAAGAATTTTGCTTTTCTAATGGATGCTAAAGGAACGTGGTCACTTGCTCCGGCATATGACTTGACATTCTCCTCATCATCTCAGGGGTATCATAGTACATCATGTGCCAAAAACTACGTGGACCCAGGAAAGAAAGAATTAATGGAATTGGCAGGTGCATTATCAATCAACAACGCAAACGCAACTATAGATGAGATAAAAAGCACCATCAATGATTGGAGAAAATATGCAGAATTATCTGGAGTTTCCAAAACCTCCACAGACACCATAGAAAAGAGCCTGAAGACCATTCGCTCCAGGTTTTAGGCTACACCATAAATTCAATTTAAATTACAGCATTAATCATGCATTTGAAAGGCATTGGGGACCTTGACGGGAGCAAAATCAAACCCTATTTTGAAAGTCTTGATGGCTTTGAAAGCTTATTATTAGTGATAGAACTCTAATTTAAACTCAGGGAAAAATGAATATATTAGTCGTGCCTAGATTCGGAGCATTTTTAGTCACGTAATCGGGTTCGAATTATTTTACTGCTACAACAATTCATATTTACTGCTCGTTTTGTGTTGATTCATAGCAGTAAATGAGTATATTCGTAGCAGAAAAGAAAATAAAGATTATTATGCTTAATAATAAAACCACACCAATACTTGAGTTAATAAGGGAAAATCAACCCATTGGTGCGTCTGATATATACTCAAAAGTAGATATAGGCGAAAGCACTGTACGAAAGTACTTAAAGCAATTAATTGACGATAATCTTGTATCTACATTAGGTGTTGGAAAGGCTACTAAATATATTATATCACCTAGTTATGAATTACTTGCGCCAATAAATTTGGAGGAGTATTACTCGCAAGATGAAGATGACAGAAAAGCGAAGGGATCATTTAACCATGACTTAATCCCAATGGTCCTACAAAATGCAAAATTATTTACAAGCAAGGAGTTAAAGCACCTTAATTCAATTCAAGATAAATATATCAAGAGCATAGAATCAATCGATGATAATATATATAAAAAGCGATTAGAAGTACTCGCTATAGACTTAATTTGGAAATCTTCTGAAATTGAGGGCAACACTTATTCCCTACTTGAAACTGAAGCGTTAATTAAACAAAGAGAGCAAGCAGAAGGAAAATCAAAAGAGGATGCAATAATGTTACTTAATCATAAAGAAGCTCTTGATTTTATTAATGATGATCTTGAATACTTCAAACCATTATCATTACAAAAAGTAATAACTATACACAGTATTTTGACTTCCAATTTAGGAATCAACCAAAGCATAAGAAAAACAGGTGTAGCTGTTACTGGCACAAACTATACTCCATTAGCTTTAGAGTCGCAATTAAAGGAGGCTATGGGAGCTACAATTAGCCTTGTCAATAGCAAAGACAATGTATTCGAGAAAGCCCTTCTACTGTTAGGTTTATTCTCCTACATACAAGCATTTAATGATGGCAATAAAAGAACTGCTAGAATTGTGAGTAATGCAATTCTAATGAGTGAAGGATTTTGCCCATTAAGCTTCCGAACAGTAAAGGCTGTAGATTACAAAATGGCAATGCTTTTGTTCTACGAGCAAAACAACATTTCAGAACTTAAAAAAGTGTTTATTGATCAGTATGAATACGCAGTAAACAAGTACTTTGATTTGTAAATAGCCCAATCATAATTATTTTTCATAAGGAATTTCAGGCTAAATTAATTTGTCGAAAAATCAGGAGTTTTTGAGCTTTAGATTGATATATTTTGAGCTACAACTTACTCATTAATGATAGATAAGTAAATACATTCTGCATTAAGAACAGTATAATATTCTACACTTTACCTTTTTCATGAAACAAAAATGGAAAAACCTATAAGATTTCGCCATTTAATTCTCTAGTAATCTCGGAAGGATTATCTAGCTATCGCTAATGATCCTTGTGAACTACATTAGTGATTGAACATCTATATCTCAATCCCTCACTGCCCCATTCTAATCGTGCCCGGATTCGAATCCGGCAGAGACCTCTTAATAAAAA
>ENA-OSET01003532-OSET01003532.1-sediment-metagenome-genome-assembly--contig:-NODE-3532-length-14292-cov-4.077172_pt1 | contig 14292 bp, 9 predicted proteins | sample MGYA00237882_ERZ534229 | MGnify/ENA primary metagenome ERZ534229 (study PRJEB26408, sample SAMN06266212) | sediment metagenome | isolation source: Hudson Canyon methane seep mesocosm | place: USA:Hudson...
AACGAATGTGACCCTTCGTTAGGACTATTGCTTGCAACTTGTTGAATTTGATCAGCCGTTAATGTCTCATTCCAAATAAGCACATCATCTAACTGACCTTGGTAAAACTTGTTATACATCTCGTTATGTCGCATCTGTTTACCAATGCTCAACACTTTGGCAGCAAGAGGTGCCCAATCAATGTTTGCTGTGGCTACTTCACCACGCGTACTTTCAACACCATTGATATAGATGACCACTTCTTTGTCATGCTTAGTGATCGCAACATGTTGCCATTTGTTCAACTCAATAACATCCGCTTCAGTTTGCACAACAGCATTATGGTTGTAGTTGCCTTTGTTATCAGCTGAGCTCCACGAGATTGAACGCGTGTTGTTATTTCGATCATTGTTAGGCCCTAATAAAATAGCCCAACCTCTCTCAGCACCGATATACCACCAGTCTTGAGACATGATCATAGCTTCATCTGTTGTTGGATTCATCCAGAAAGCCATCGTGACATCATTGCTAATGTCGAGCTGATTATCTTTGAATTCTAGATAATCATCCACGCCATCAAATGACATTGCCGTGCCTTCATCTTGCACACGTACCGCACCATTTACGGTCGCACCATGAGTTGCAAGAATACTGGTGTCTGTCACCACTTCACCACTACCATCAAATGCTAATGATAACCGCGCTGAAAGACGCTCGGTTACCGTGGGCAATTGATAATTCTGACATTGTGCTAACTCAACAGAAACACCATCTACGATAAGCTCACAACTTGCAGCTGAAAACAAATCACTGGCCACATAATCAACGTTAATAGCATTACAATCATAAGCAATGGCTTCTGGTGAGTTGATGACCACAGTAGGTGCAACCACATCAGGATTACTTGGCGTTATAGAGATTACTTTCTCCGCCATACTACCAATGGTATCAACGGCAACGACCTTCACTGTATGAGCCATATCAGATAAAGAATCAAGCTGATATACAGCTTCATACGGTGCATTAGTCAAGGTAGTGAGCAATTCATCATCAAGATAGAATTCCACTTTAGCAATACCATCCTCATCGTTCACTTCAGCAACAAACGTTTCCAGTCCTGAAGCTGTATCACCATCAGAATGAGAAACGATGCTTAACTCTGGTGTTGACACTGGTAATACTGGATAAACAACATGCCAATTACTTTGCTGATTATTAGGTTGTATACCAAGGTTATAACGTTGAGGGTACTCAACACATAACTCGCCATCATCACTGCCACAGTATCTAACATCACCATAACTAATAATTGGAGTACCTGGACGTGTTAACGATTGCAGTGCCTCAAAATCTTTAGCTCTTACAGTCAAACTAAAGTTGATTGGCGCTGCTCCTGCTTCCATAACACCCACTTTCCAAGTCGAGTGATTTGGCTTAACCGGCACTCCACCGTCTGAAGATGTTTCAACAATCTCTAGCGCATAACCACTTTTCGCTAAGGTATTAAGCACAACGATGACATTATGTGCCGCTATCGATCCCGTATTTTCCAAAGTGAAATCAAAAGTAATTTCATCACCTGGTGCATAACGTTCTACATCAATGTCATGTTGGACCAGTGATAGTTGAGGAATTGTTTCACCATCAAACTCATTCAACTTAGTCTCTTCTCCAACTAAGAAGTCCATATTTGATGTAGTACGGAACCACCAACTAAATTTACGCGGCGGACTTAAAAAAACACCTGCTTTACCATTGTTAGTTGGGTTTGTTGTTCGTAACCATTTAGCAAAGGTAAAGTCCATTTGTGTAGCATAAAGTGCACTTAACGTTTGTAAGTACTCTTTCGCATTGTCCGTAACAACACCACTTTCTTGATTTGCGAAATAATAAGCCAAAGCCATGGTTTTCGATACATCAAGTGTATGTTCCCAATCTTCAAGGGTTTCTCTGTACTCTTCACCCACCTTATACCAAACCGTCTTATGACGACGAGAATGATTCGTAACATGATGAAACGCTCTCTCCGTTTTGAAATAGTCGGCCATTTTCATGACAAACTCAGGCACTCGATCATCTCCTGAATGCAGATATAACCGTTCGGCTGCATCAATAACCAAAGTCGACATCCAAGGCGACGTAATGAAATCTTGTCCAGCATCAGTATGCTGGGCATTGGTATGCATCAAACCACCTGTCAAAGGCACACCTTCTGGTGGATGTCCTTGCATATAATGCAAATGTCCAAACGTTTCCATTGCTTTTTCTGCTATCTCAGGTGCACCTAAGAGTTCATAAGCAGATATATAGCCAAGCATTTTGAATCCAACATGACGTTCCGTCCATGTATTTAAGTCACGAGAGTACTCACTCTGAAGGGAGTCCCAAACAGGGAGCATACTTGCAACTATCGCAGGTAAGGATTCATCCGCTTGTAACATATAGTTACTTAATAAGTTTTCACCATAAACGTATTTCAAGTCGTTCTGAGGTTTTAAACCAAAGTAGCCTTTAGGTGTGATTTTAGAAGCATAAAACTGTGACGCTCGGTGCGCTTCACGGATGAAACGTAGTTCACCACTTCTAAAACCTAATTGGTATAGAGATTGTGCTCTGTCGTATAACCAGTTTGGAAAACTCGTTAAATACGGTTGCAAATGTTTATCTTCAACACGAGAATCAACATGATTGATCACCGTATCACCAAACAAGGCAAAACCTTTGTCATAGCCAGAGAAATCATGATGGCTATCAAGAGGTAATGTACGTGTTTTGATAACATTATCGCCGTACCATTCAGGGCTAAATACCGCAAAAGCTTGTGGCTCATAAATAGCATGTTCAGCAGGATAGTTTTGATCATCCACTAACACCCAGTCGTCCTTAACTGGCTTTTCTTCCAAGGCAGCTAATGTACGTGTAGATGCAGCATTACCCCACTCTACCGTATAAGTATTAGGCTCAAGATTGCCATACTCATCCGCACTAAAGTTGGCATTCATTTGCACCATGACACTACGAATACTGTCCATGGTTGAACCTTCAGCTAGGTTACGCCAAGGCAATGTGATTTTAGCGAAAACCGGCATTTCATGACCGTTTTCATCTGTAATCACAAAGTTATTAACGTCAGCTAAAAAACCTTTAGGGAAAGGTACACCATACGTTACTCGGATAGTGCTACCCGCTTGTACAGACTCGATCGGCATCAATTTAAATGATGTTTGACCCGTAGTTTGTACGTCAGGAAAGAAGCTACCCGCATCTACATTTGAACCGGTACCTAAAGCAGCAAGTTCTTCAAGATCAACTTCAATAACTGGTTCAGGTTCAGGTTCTGTTTCTGTATCTGGAGTAGACGGCGTTGATGGTGTAGATGAATCCGGATCTGGTGTTGAAACTGAACCTGTTCTATAAGCAACCAGATGCATATCATCTACAGTCAAATTATATGGACCGTAGCCTTTAAACTGAATGTAGTAGAACGCCCGTCTCAAGATAACTTCTGGGTCAAGGTCCAAAGTCACATCCACAGTCACATCACCAGTATCTGTTCCAGTGATGTCATGACATTTTTCTGTACGTAAACTTCCAACTTGATACGCAACGGCACAGAATCTCATCACACCTCTAGGGTTGTTACCTTCCGGGATTCTTGCCTTACCATAAACTTGCAGGGCTTTAGCATAGACTTCAGAGCCATATTTATAATCATGATTGATAGTCACAGCGCCAAAGTCATTTGATACAAGTTTAAGACTCTGCGTACCACTTATTGCATTATCCGTAACTAATTCAGCCGTCGTTCTACTGCTAAATTTAGCAGAGCCAGTGCCTGATTCAAAATCATTACTAAATAGCTCTTGGACTGTTGTGTCTTCGATATCAAGGAATGAGAATTCTTCAAAACCACTAGTATCTGTGTCTGTCCCAGTATCCGTGTCTGTTCCAGTATCCGTGTCTGTTCCAGTATCCGTGTCTGTTTCAGTATCTGTGCCTGTTTCAGTATCTGTTTCACTGTCTGGATCAGACTCTAGATTAGTGCGGTACATTACTAGATGCATATCATCCACAGTCAAGTCATAAGGACCATAGCCTTTAACCTGAACGTAACCAAATACGCGTCTAACTTTTATTGTTGGATCAAGGTCCAACACCGCATTAACCCTGACATCACCTGTTTGTGTGCCCGGAATTTCCTGACAACTTTCTGTACGCAAGCTACCAACCTGATAGGCAACGGCACAGAATGTCATTAAACCTCTAGGGTTATTACCTTCAGGAACATTGACGTTAGCAAAAAGCTGTAGACCTTTACCATAGATTTCATCACCCCAAGCATAGACACGGCTGGCATTAAAGCCGCCGTGGTCACCAGAATGAAGTTTAAAACTATAGTCACCGTTAATTGAATCCGTCGTTCTTTCAGTCGTAATTCGGCTACTGGATAAATCTAAATCACCTACGCCTTGTTCAAAATCATTTTCATAAATGACTTCTGGTGTGGTGCCTTCTAAAGAAAGTAACTCAAAACCATCTGACTCAGGTTCTGGTTCAACATAATTATCTGTACGATAAATTGCCAGATGCATATCATCTACTGTCAGATCGTATGGGCCATATCCCTTAACTTGAGTGTAACCAAACACACGCCTGACTCTTATTTCTGGATCAAGATCCAAAACAGCATTAACCGTTACATCACCCGTCTCTGTACCTGGGATTTCTTGACAACTTTGTGTGCGTAAATCGCCGACCTGATAAGCCACCGCACAGAAGGTTATTAAGCCTCTAGGGTTGTTACCTTCAGGAACATTTACTTTAGCTTGCAGTTGTACAGCCTTGCCGTAAATTTCTTCGCCCCAAGGATAAACACGGCTAGCATTAACACCACCGTGATCGCGAGAATGGATTTTAAAACTGTAATCGCCGTTTAACGCACCCTCTGTCGTCCGTTCTGTAGTGATACGGCTACTGGATAGATCCAGATCACCGAGCCCTTGTTCAAAGTCATTGTCGTAAATAACTTCCGTTGTTGTGCCTTCAAGAGAAAGCGGTGAAAACTCATCAAAACGATTTGTTTCTGCTGCAGAAACACTTTGAACTAGAAATGGGTTTGCTAGAAGAAATAGCAAACCCATTATGGGTTTGTGCCGCGTGGGCTTTTTCATATCAAACATCAAAACATCCTTCTTTATGATAAAAACAAAACAGGCATTTACGCCGATCACTAAAATAGTGCCCGTCATATCCTAATGATTAAATAATTTGATTCTTTGACGTAACTCTCATTTTTCACGCTCAAACCCTTTAAAAATCAAGGGGTCAGGTTGGTTGGTTTTTATAATCTCTTCACGATTGGCAATTAGTAACTAGTCAATCAGCCATAAAAAAGCCCTAACATTTTTTAATCTTAGGGCTTAAGTCATCGTGTATTTATTGTGTGGTTACTAAGCTTCTTTTTCTTTCTTATATGCTTGAGATTTTATTGAATGGATAGAGCACTTTGATTGCTCTGTTTATACTTCTCGCTTTTCCTATCTCCACCATGAAGCTCTCGTTTAGTTTTTAAGCCAACTTCACTGGCTATCTTCTGATGAAACCGATCTGAACCCAACACTTCACCTTTCTCGATACTCGTTGATATAAGCTCAGTTTCTTTGTTATCTCGAACAGTGCGAAACAATCCCAGATAGGCTAAGTGTCGTGCTCTTTCCGTAGCGGCTATCTGCTTATAACTTTCATGTTCGGTTATCAATGGGTCTATCAGCCCCAACGCATTGTGATGATAGCTTGACCATTTATATTCATCTGGAAAGGTCACTAAATTGGCTCTAATCGGATTTTCTTCTATATGTCGCGAACAACGTAATAAGTACGCATCACTATCTATTAATGATGATCGATACCGCCCTTCCCATAATGTACCGCTGCGTTGATATTCGTTATTGAAATACCTCACATATCGGCGCCCTAGTGACTGCATAAACTGGGACAAAGCATCCTCAGTTGGTGGTGTTAGTAATAAATGGAAATGATTTGGCATCAAAACATAGGCATGTAGCGAACAGTCACTTTGCTCACGTGACGCTAAAAGATCGTCAATAAAACGCTGGTAATCATCTTCTTTCTTGAATACATCCTGACGGTTGTTGCCTCGATGCATAATGTGTAACGGTTGACCTGGAATAACGATCCTTGTCTGTCTTGCCATAATAATAAGCCATTTCAAAATTTAACGTTTATCTAGAAGGCTTAATAACTGACTCAGAATAAATCTACCTTTTTATTATTACGCTGGACGTAACACCCAACTGCCGAACTATCTTAATGAATTTTGACTTGATTTCTTTGAGCTAGCTCTCATTTTCACGATTAAGACATCGTCATATCAAGGGGTCAGAGTAGTTGGTGAATTTCAACTTCCCTGTAGGTTGAAGGCTTTTTTTATATTTACCTTTTATAAAACAGCCGATAATTTATGAACGATCTTACCCATCGCTGTGGTTAAAGTACTTAAATCATTTTTGCTGATGATATAAGGCGGCATGATATAAACAAGATTTCTAAATGGTCTAATCCAGACGCCTTGGTCAACAATAAAGTCAGGCAACCAATCCATTTGTTCATCAAACGTTTTGTTGAGTTCAATCACCCCTATCGCACCTTTTACTCGTACTTGTTTGACCAATTCATTGGTTTGCAGAGGCATCAATTCTTCAAGTAGCTGGTGTTCGATGTTTTTTACCTGAGTTTTCCAATCAGATTCTAACAATATCTTGAGACTTTCATTAGCCACGCGGCATGCTAAGGGGTTTGCCATAAATGTTGGGCCATGCATCAACACACCACTACCATCAGCTGCAATACCTTGGGTGACTTTTCCCGTACATAAGGTGGCAGCCAAACTCATATAGCCGCCCGTAATGGCTTTACCTACACACAATATGTCAGGAACGATATCGGCTTGTTCGTAGGCAAATAGTGTTCCTGCTCGACCAAAGGCCGTAGCAATTTCATCGAGGATCAACAAAACATCATATTGGTCGCATAAGCATCTTACTTGGCGTAAGTATTCTGGGCAGTAGAACCGCATGCCACCAGCACCTTGTACCAGGGGTTCTAGAATTACGGCAGCTAGTTCTTGGTGATTATTTTTAATTAATTTTCGAAATTCAGCAATATCAGAATCTTGCCAATCGTCATCATTTTCACAGGTTGGCATCGGTGCAAACAGGTGTTTGGGCAAAACTTGTGCAAACATAGTGTGCATGCCGTTGACCGGATCACACACGGCCATCGCACCAAAACTGTCACCGTGATACCCACCACGTATGGTTAATAATCGTTGTTTATTTTCTTGGCCTTGAGCAAAGAAATATTGAATCGCCATTTTGATGGCAACTTCAACGGAAATAGAACCTGAGTCAGCAAAAAATACATGCTGTAATGGTTCTGCCGTCATATCAATAAGCTGTTTAGCTAAATCGATCGCTGGTTGATGTGTTAACCCACCAAACATCACATGTGACATTTGATCAATTTGATCTTTAGCCGCTTGATTTAAACGGGGGTGATTATAACCATGAATGGTTGACCACCATGAAGCCATGCCATCAATGATTTCTCGGCCATCTTTTAAAGTCAGACGTACACCTTTCGCCGATACAACTTCGTGTATGCAAGAAGGATTAGCTGCACTGCTGTATGGGTGCCAGATATGTTCGGCATCAAATTTTAAAGTATTGGTTTCAGTCATAGGCCTGCGATCATAGCAGTTGTTTAGTCTTTTAATCTCTGACTATTTGTTTGACCAGGTCCTGTTGCACTTACATATTTATTATTGCTGGCGGCTATTTATCCATCCAGCAAGGCGGAAGAAACGTAATATAGCTGTTCTATATCAGTGACTGACAACGCAGCTGGGTGGAGAAATAGCCCCAGCCCTTCGGGTTGGGGCTGAAAAATATCACTCGGCTTTATTCATCATTCGTTAAGACAACTAAACATTAATATTCACATCTTGATTGTGAGATTTTCAGTTTCAACAATGGTAAATATGTAAGCGCAACATGACCTAATACTGTTCATTTGTTATTCGGAAGGCGTATGCTATAGGTGAAAGTGAGACATCCTAGATTTATGGACGATTGTGTATGGGTCAGGAAATTGCTAAATCACGCTTCAGTGCCGATGACTTTGATGCCTTTCACCAACATCTAAGCACTGAAACTCAAATGCTCAAACTATGCATTGAGCAAAAAGCCTGTTCTAATTCTGCTGCCGTTGCTGGCCTTGAACTTGAGTCTTGGTTAATCGATCCAGATATGCATCCTGCTGCGATCAATGAGCGTTATCTCGCTGCTCTCAATGATCCACTTGCTAGTGCCGAACTGGCTAAATTTAATATTGAACTGAATACTCACCCAATAAACCTCACCGGCGATATCTTTTCTCAATTACGTAAGCAGCTAGATACGCTCTGGACCGATACTCAAACCGAAGCAGCCAAACATAATGCTCATCTACTGATGATTGGCACTTTGCCCACCATCAAACAAACGGATCTGTGTTTACAAAACATGTCTGATTTAAATCGTTATCGGGCTTTGAATGAACAAATATTATGTTCTAGAGGTAAACCGATACAACTTGATATTACAGGCGTAGAACATCTGCATCTCGAACATGCCGATGTGATGCTCGAGTCGGCAGCCACATCATTACAACTGCATACTAAAGTGCCCTTGGATATAGCACACCATTTTTATAATGCATCGATAATTGCCTCGGCGCCTATGGTGGCAATTTGTGCTAATTCACCATATTTATTTGGCAAGTACTTATGGCACGAATCACGTATACCAGTCTTTGAACAATCCATCGAAACCGGCGGTTATGATGGTGCCGCTCATGGCCCAATTAGGCGTGTCAGCTTTGGCAGCTGTTATGCCAAAGAATCTATTTTTGAATGCTTCCAAGAGAACCTTGAGCACTTCCCAGTATTACTGCCGGCACACTTAGGTGAAGCCTCCAAGCAGTTTGAATATATACGATTACATAATGGAACCATTTGGCGATGGAATAGACCGCTAATTGGCTTTGAAAATGACGGCACACCTCATATTAGAATCGAACATAGAACACCAGCAGCCGGACCTACAATTATTGATACCGTTGCTAATGCTGCTTTCTATTATGGTTTAGCAAAAAATATCTGCGACAAAATAATAAAATCTGGCTTGCCGATGGGATTCTCACAAGCCAAAGATAACTTTTATCAAGCGGCTAGGCATGGGCTCGAGAGCCATATTCATTGGAATAATGATCACCATCCTCGTATCCATAATTTAATCACGAACATACTTATTGATGATGCTAGTGCCGGGCTAAAATCATTTGGCATTAATGATGATGACATAACACTTTATATGGATGTAATTCGACATCGAGCAGAGAGCAAACAAAATGGTTGCTTCTGGCAACATCAATATAGACAAAATACGGGGGCCGATTTTCAGCAAATGACAAAACAGTATTTATTAAATCAACAACAAGGAGAGCCTGTCAGCACATGGCCGACATCTTAGTATCACAAGATCTTGATCAACTTGATACTATCCCTGATGGCTTACTCTCGGCTACGCCTGAAACCCTGCACACCATACTGCCTAAACCTACCTTGATCCATTTGTCAGGGAAACAACAAGCGCCATTATTTATATCCGTTTTACTACATGGTAATGAAACAACTGGTTTTTATGCCGTGCAGGAATTATTAAAGCGTTATCAAGGTAAAGACCTACCCCGTGCTTTATCCTTATTCTTTGGCAACATTCAAGCTGCTAGAGATGGTCTTCGTCGACTTGATGGCCAACCTGATTTTAATCGTATCTGGCCGGGTACACCTTTAGCAGAAAGCTCAGAAAGTTTAATGGTCGCTGATGTTGTTAACATTATGAAAGACAAACATATTTTTGCCAGCATAGATGTGCATAACAATACCGGTCTGAACCCACACTATGCCTGTGTAAACAAGCTTGATGATTCATTCCTACAACTTGCTACTTTATTCGGACGGTTTGTCGTTTATTTCACTCGGCCCCAAGGTGTTCAGTCAGCAGCCTTTGCCAAAATATGTCCAGCCGTGACCCTAGAGTGTGGACGTCCGGGCCAACAATATGGCGTTGAGCATGCTTTCGAGTTTTTAAACAGTGCCCTGCACTTAGCTGAATTTCCTGCACATCCTGTGCATCATCAAGATATTGATCTTTACCATACGGTAGCCCTCGTCAAAATTAAAAATGGCACACGATTTAGCTTCAGCCAACGAGATGCTGAGTTGTTATTGGATCCAGATATTGAAAAACTTAACTTTACTGATGTAGCAGCAAATACCATCATCGGCACCATCAACAAGCTGGTCGATTTGCCTTTATCTGCTATAGATGAAAATGGTCTTGATGTAAGTGAGCGTTACTTCAGTATTAATAATGGGCAATTAGTCATTCGCCGAGCGACGATGCCATCGATGTTAACTTTAGATGAACGTGTTATCGAACAAGATTGTTTATGTTATTTGATGGAACGAATAGCAATATAAAAAAGCCCACATTAACGTGGGCTTTTTTTAAACTTACTTTTTTATTTCGTTGTTATCCATAGGGCATGCACAACGGCAGGCATATAGAAGAACAGACATAAAATGATATTAATAATTAAATCTTTGCCTGCACCTTTTTTCAAAAATACAGCAACAGGTGCTAAAAAAATCGACAAAATGATCAAAACAAGCTTATTATCCACTTAAAAATTCCCCTCAACACATAGTTATAAATTATAGTTATTTAGTAACGCTGAAACTTTCACCACAACCACATGATGAAACTACATTCGGGTTATTGAATTTAAAGCTTTGATTTAAACCTTCTTTAACAAAATCAAGCTGCATTTCATCCAATATTGGCATGCTGGCCGCGTCCACCACTAGCTTTACCCCATCCTGTTCAATCACTGTATCCGTATCATTCACGGCCTCAGCAAAATCTAGTGCATAACTATAACCAGAACAACCGCTTTCTGTCACGCCAATACGTAGACCAATTGCGGCCTCTTTTTTTGCCACCATGTCTTGGACACGATTTACTGCTGATTCTGTTAATGTGATCATTGTATTACCTATATCTTTGTTACTTGAAAACAAGCTATATCTATATTAGTTCGACCAATTGATGTTCAATTTGTTCGCTAAAACATCTCCGATGAAACACCACAGTCGAAGCCCCGACTTTTGCCATCCGGTATCAAGAAAATTTAACTTGGATTAAATTGCGTCGAATTGAATTACTTTTTCGCCGCTTTTGCTAGTTTCGTGCTGCTGTACAACTTGAGCTAAAGTAATGCCTGCCAAGTAAGTTCGGATTTGATCACTCAAGCTCTGCCATAACTCATGACTCAAACATGCGTCACCATCGTGACAATTGCTTTTGCCATTGCATTGCGTACTATCTACTTTTTCATCAACAGCAGAAATAACATCCATCACAGTGATTTCACCTGACTCTCGGCTTAAACGGTAACCGCCACCAGGACCACGTGAACTACTGACTAGACCTTGTTTTCTTAAACGAGCAAATAACTGTTCAAGATAAGATAAAGAAATACCTTGGCGTTCTGAAATGTCAGCCAATGTAATCGAACCTAGATCGAAGTTTAAACTCAAGTCCAGCATGGCCGTCACTGCATAACGACCCTTCGTTGTTAACCGCATTACTAATACCCTTATAAAATTATGGGATTAGTTTTCCATACCCGAGTGTTTTAGTCAACTTTTAGCATCGTTTCCATTTTCCTGAAGTTCACACTGGTCTAATTCAGGTAAATCAACCTCCGGGCACTCACCGCCCAGTTTATGAATTGTTTCGGTCATCGCATCAACGCGTTTATCCATAACTTGAATATGCTCAATCAATCCATGAATCGCGGCAGCCACCGGATCCATCGCTGCACTTGAGGTGCCATAAGCATCAAATCCCACTGCTTGAGCAAGTTTCTGCTGTTGTTTTTTATCTTCTGTTAAGTCTGTTCTCACAACTCGGCCTGGCACGCCAATCACCGTTTCACCCGCAGCAACTTCTTTAACGACTACGGCATTTGAGCCAACCCTTGCACCTTCATGTAAGCAGATAGGACCCAACACCTTTGCACCAGCGCCGACAACCACATTATTTGCCAAGGTTGGATGACGCTTACCTTCCTTCCATGATGTTCCACCTAAGGTCACGCCATGATACAAAGTACAGTCATCACCAATTTCAGCAGTCTCACCAATTACCACACCCATACCATGATCGATGAAAAATCGACGACCAATTCTGGCTGCTGGATGAATTTCAATACCCGTCATCCAACGACTAATCGTTGATAAAAACCGAGCTATCCATTTTAAATTTCTACGCCATAACCAATGACTCAATCGATGCCATTGAATCGCTTGCACACCGGGATAAGTCGTAATAATTTCAAAAAAATTACGAGCAGCGGGATCACGATCAAATACGCAATTGATGTCTTCCTTTATTCGTTGCCACAGACTAATTTTTTCGTTCATTACTCCTGTCCTTTGTTTGTTTCTGCTGCTCGCAATATACCATGCAAAATCTGTAACTCGTTACGATCTAAATCTGCACGATTAAATAAACGTCGTAAACGTCGCATTAAGTTTTTTGGATTTTCAGGATCTAAAAAACCAATCGCCATTAAACTTTGTTCAAAATGGCCATATAAATGCTCCATATCCTCTGCTACCACGGCTTCTCGCTCTTCACCCACTCGCCCAACTTCTATACTCGGATCAAAGGTCATTTTTAATTCATAAGCACAGACCTGCACTGCTGCTGCTAAGTTCAATGAACTATAGTCTGGGTTAGCCGGAATATTAATTAAATGTTGGCATTTATCTAATTCATCATTAGACAAACCCGAATGTTCTCTGCCAAACACAATGGCAATATTAGCCTCTTCACTGGCTTGTTGAATTTGCAATACCGCTTCACGTGGATTCACAACGGGCACTGGTAAATGACGCAAACGTGCACTCATGCCATACACTTGGTGACAACCTGCAATGGCTGACTCTAAGCTGTCGTGTACCACCGCTTTAGCTAACACGTCATCCGCACCAGATGCTCTGGCCGTCGCTTCGGCATCAGGGTAAATCTTAGGCGTGACCAAATGTAGGTTTGATAAGCCCATGGTTTTCATCGCTCGTGCTGCCGCACCGATATTTCCTGGATGTGTAGTTCCCACTAATACAAAGCGAATGTTATCCAATGTTGTCATTTAATTTCCTAGTAATAAACATGGCATCGCCATAACTGAAAAAGCGATACTTATGATCGATGGCATGTTGATAAGCAGCCATCACATTATCCCTGCCTGCAAAGGCCGAGACCAACATCAGCAACGTAGATTCTGATAAATGAAAGTTGGTGATCATCGCATCGATACTTTTAAACTCATAGCCTGGGTAGATAAAAATATCCGTATCCCCTTCAAAAGCAGCGATCATTCCATCTTGACTAGCCGCCTCAAGGCTTCGCATACTTGTCGTACCAACGCAAATCACTCGACCGCCTGCAGCCTTCGTTGCAGCTATTTTGTCGACCGTATCTTGCGTAACGCGTATCCACTCGCTATGCATAACATGCTCTTCGACTGAGTCGACCTTGACCGGCTGAAACGTTCCTGCGCCAACATGTAAGGTTACATAAGCGAAATCAATGCTATTTGCTTCTAGGCTTTCTAACATTGCTTCATCAAAGTGCAGTCCAGCGGTAGGCGCGGCTGCAGCGCCAGGCTCTTTCGCATAAACGGTTTGATAACGGTCATCGTCGAGTTTTTCATCTTCTCGGTCGATATAGGGTGGCAGAGGCACGTGCCCCTCTCGAGTGAGTAAGTCAAAAACCTCTTCACCAGACTCAATACGCAACTCAAACAATGCGCCTTGGCGACCAAGCATTTCTAGGTTGGCGCCACCATCAGTAATAATTTTGCTACCTGGCTTTGGGGATTTCGATGAACGCACATGCGCTAGAAACACAGTCTCGGAAACCTTGCGTTCGAACAAAATTTCTAAGGAACCGCCTGTTTCTTTTTTTGCGAAAAGGCGCGCTGGTACGACCTTCGTGTTATTGAATATCAACAAATCACCAGAACGTAACAAGTTCGGAAGTTCTGGAAAATGACGATCTACAATAGTTCCTGTTTCACCATCCAAATGCAGCAACCGGCTTTGACCTCGCTGCTCTGGAG
>ENA-OSET01003535-OSET01003535.1-sediment-metagenome-genome-assembly--contig:-NODE-3535-length-14279-cov-3.687650_pt1 | contig 14279 bp, 12 predicted proteins | sample MGYA00237882_ERZ534229 | MGnify/ENA primary metagenome ERZ534229 (study PRJEB26408, sample SAMN06266212) | sediment metagenome | isolation source: Hudson Canyon methane seep mesocosm | place...
GGCCTCTGAGGGGCTTTTGGGTGTGTCCTGTAAATGCGGCAACCTGCATCTGGCCGAGGATGCCAACTACTTTGAGTTTGAGCCGCTTGGCGACGGGCTTGTGTCGCCCTTAATCACGGGCTTTCAACGTCGGTTTCAAATCATGGCGCGCTACCGGATGAATGATCTGTTGAGATTGTCTTCGGAGACCTGCCCCTGTGGATCGCCCCTTCGGATGGTTGACGAGATCGTGGGGCGAATGGACGACACATTTGTGTTTCGCCGTCCGGCTGGACTGGATGTTTTGATCACCCCGGACGTGCTGCGCAACGCGGTTCTTGATGTTTCGCGGGACATCACAGATTTCCGTATTCAACGAACCGGCCGTGACGCCATCCTTCTGACGCTGCATCCCGGACTGGACTATGGCCTGGCCCAGCAGGTGAAACAGGCCCTGTCGCAACAGTTTTCATGCCGTGGTCTTAGCCCCAATATCGACATCAGGCAGGACCCGATGGACTACGAAACGGGGCCCAAACTGCGACGCATAGAAAACCGTTTCCAAGAAGACATATAGCCTGATGACATTTTTTTCAGCATTGAACTTTGCCTCGTCCAACGAGGATGGCCGGACCGAGTTGGCAGCGCTGTCGGGGCCGGCAAACCGGCTTTTGTGTATAACCGGAAGTGGCACAAGACCGCTGGATATGCTGTTGTCCGAGGCCAAAGAGGTTATCGCGATTGACATCAATCCGACCCAGAATGAACTGCTGCGCCTGAAAATTGCGGCCATTCAAACCCTGTCCTATCCGGACCTGCTTGCCTATCTTGGGATCACATCCTGCACCGATCGCTGGGCCCTGCATGAGCGGGTCGCGCAGGCCCTGCCGGCCTCTACACAGCTGTTCTGGGAGAGTCGGAAACGCAGCATTCGTCGCGGTGTTTGGTACGCGGGACGCTGGGAAAAAGTGTTGCGGTTTGGGGCGTTTGGCATTCGGTTGATCCGTGGAAAATCCATCGACCACTTGTTCGCCGCCAAGGATATCGAAACGCAGAAAGACATTTGGGCGCGCCGATTTGATGACCGCATCTGGCGCAGCTCGATCCGATTGTTGGGCCGTCCCTGGGTCTGGACCAAGGTCATCGGCGAACCCGGCGGCGCATTTCTCCCTTCACCTGAGCAGGTGGAACACCGCCTTGCCGGGGCGTTTGCACGGGCGGCAGGGACATTCCTGTTTCGTGAAAGCGACTTTGCCTCGTTGATCCTCAGGGGGCGAAACAGTCTGCCCATGGCGCTGCCCTTGCATCTGCTTCCAGAGAGTTTTGACCATATTCGCGCCTCGCTGTCCCGCCTTCGGATCGTCGATGGCGGATATACGGATCTGGCACGACTGGGCGTCGAAGATATTGACAGGTTTTCACTGTCGGATTTTGGGTCATATTGCGATGCGCAAGCCTATGCAGCCTGCTGGGATGGTATCATTGCGGTGGCCGCACCGGGGGCGGTGTTTTGTGAGCGTCATTTTATGAACCCCCTGCCCACACCCTCGCTACGGATTGTGGTCGACACGGAACACTCCCAGCGGCTGACTTTGACTGACCGGGCGATCATTTACGACATCCGGGTTGGGCATATAAGTGGACCGCCAGGTGCAGGAAAAATAGCGACATGACCACAGATAAACCTGCCTGAATGGATCACAGATGCATGCCGCCGCGCCGGTAAGTTCCGGGTGTCACGCCAGTCCACCGCTTAAAAGCGCGGTGAAAATTGGCGGAGGAGGCAAAGCCAATGTCTTGTGAGATCGCCTCGATGCTTTTTGTCCCATGCGATAAATCGCGGATTGCGATGTCGCGGCGCAATCCGTCTTTGATCCCCTGAAACGATGTGCTGTCCGCATCAAGTCGCCGGATCAGGGTGCGCGGTGTCAGGTTCAACGCCTGCGCTGCATCGTTCAGGTGATAATCCAGACGGTCCGACAGCAGCAGAAGTTCCCGCAGACGCAGGGGCAGGGCGTGCTCGCGAGAGCTGGTGAAGATCCAATCGCGCGGCGCGCGGGCTAAGAAATCCTGGGTCTCGGCCTCGCTGCGCGACACCGGCAGACTGCCCAGCAACCCGTCAATGGTGATGGATGATTGTGGTTGCCCAAAGCGGATCGGCGCGGGGAAGAGGATGGGGTAATCTTCGGCGAAATCGGGACGCGCGAAACCAAAGCTGACATCGCGCAGGGGCAACTCGCGGCCGGTCAGCCACGAGGCAATGCCGTGGGCCAGCTTCAGCAACAGCATATGGCCAAATCGTTGGGCAGTCTGATCTCCACGCGGCACCAGTAGCACTCGCAACGCATCCCCCTCGGACTCTAGCTTCACGGCATAGTCATCCAGTATCAAATTCCAAAATGACGAAAAGCGAAACAGCGCTGCCGACAGGGAAGACGCGCCGCGCACCGAAGCACAGAGATGTTTAAGCGCGCCAGTGCGGACAGTGCGGCTCCACAGGCCCATCATTTCGTCCCCGGTTTCCACAGCAACCAATTGATACAGCCGCACGATCTGATCATGGGTCACCCGGGCATGGGGTTGCACCGTGTTGGCCAGCCCGATCTGATCCAGAAAACCTGCCAGTTGCGGTGGCGGGCAATAGGTGCGCAGGGCGGACAGCCAATCCTCTAGAAAGGCACGCGAGACAGTGGGCAGGATCGGCGAGTGATGTTCAGGTGTCATAATAGCCAATCTGTCGCAAGGTTTGTCACTTTATGCAAGTTTTGCGTCCGTAAGAGAGATAGTCAGCCTGTAAGAGTTCATATATCTGGCTGGAATAGCAAATCCAGTGAGAGAGATCAGCCGATGACTTTTGAGGCGCCCATCAAAGACATGCTTTTCAACGTCAAGCACCTCTCGGGCTGGGCAGAGGTGAATGACCTGCCGCCTTACGGCACATTGGACTTGGACGATGTTGATGCTGTTTTGTCGGAACTGGGGCGGTTCTGCGCGGAACAAGTCGCGCCACTGAACGCCCCGGGTGATGAGGTCGGTTCGCGGTTTGAAAATGGCAAAGTGGTTCTGCCGGCCGGGTTTGACGCCGCCTATGCGCAGTTCGTTGATATGGGGTGGCAAAGCCTGCCACATCCGGAGGCGTTCGGCGGTCAGGGCTTGCCACGGGTTGTCGGCGCCGCCGCCACTGAAATCCTGAACGCCGCCAACATGAGCTTTGCTTTGTGTCCGTTGTTGACCGACGGCGCCATCGAAGCGCTGTTGACCGAGGGATCAGCCGAGACAAAAGTCACCTATCTGGCCAATCTGATTTCCGGCAAATGGACCGGAACAATGAACCTGACCGAACCGCAGGCAGGCAGTGACCTGGCCCTGCTGCGCAGCCGGGCAGACCGTCAAAAGGACGGCTCGTATCAGATTACCGGCACCAAGATTTTTATCACCTACGGCGAACATGACATGTCGGAAAACACCATTCATCTGGTGTTGGCGCGCACGGCGGATGCACCTGCGGGTGTCAAAGGTATCAGTCTGTTTCTGGTGCCAAAGTTCATGGTAAACCCGGATGGCACCTTGGGCGCGCGCAACGCTGTGCGGTGCCAAAGCATCGAACACAAATTGGGCATCAAGGCCAGTCCGACCGCTGTCCTGGAATTTGAAGGCGCGACCGGCATCCTGATTGGCGAGGAAAACGCGGGTCTGGGCTATATGTTCAAGATGATGAACGCCGCGCGCTACGCTGTGGGTTTGCAAGGTGTTGCGGTGGCCGAACGGGCCACACAACAGGCGCTGGCCTATGCCAAAGACCGCATTCAGGGTCGCCCGGTTGATGGCTCGTCGCACGAGGCCGTCGCCATCGTCAATCACCCCGATGTGCGCCGCTTATTGGCGCGGATGCGGGCCTTGACCGAAGGCTCCCGTGCCATGGCCGCCTTTACCGCCGGCTGGCAGGATCTGGCCCTGCATGGCGAAACCCCCGAGGCCCGGGCCGAGGCGGTCGCCATTCACGAGTTTCTGGTGCCGCTTGTCAAAGGCTACTGTACCGAGATGAGCGTCGAGGTCGCCTCGGCTGGGGTGCAGGTGCATGGTGGTATGGGATTCATCGAGGAAACTGGCGCGGCACAGCATTATCGCGATGCCCGCATCCTGCCGATCTACGAGGGCACAACGGCCATTCAGGCCAACGATCTGATCGGCCGCAAAACCCTGCGCGATGGTGGCGCAACGGCGCAGCGCCTAGCCATGATGATCGAACAAACCGAGCAGGACCTACATCAGGGATCACCCACAGCCCAATCCATCGCGGCGCAACTGTCACAGTCACGTGCTGCCTTCCTGACTGTCGTCGATCATATGTTAGAGACTGGCAGATCAGACCCTAATGCAGCCTTTTCGGGTGGTGTTCCCTATCTGATGTTGGCTGGCAACCTGATCGCGGGCTGGCAACTGGCCCGCTCTGTTGTTGCCGCTGAAAAGGCCATCACAGCCGGCGATGACCCGGCGTTCATGAAAGCCAAAATCGCCACCGCCCGGTTTTATGCCGATCACGTCCTGCCTGAAACCGAGGTACAATGCGACCGGATCGTTAAGGGTGCTAGCAGCTTGCTCGACCTGGTATTTTAACTGTCAAAACCGATCACTCCCCTATTCTATCCTGCTAAAAGGACTCCTTCCATGACCCTGCAGATTGACCTCGCCCGCTTTACCAACCTTGCCATCGAAGCACATGACGATGGGGTCTGGGTTGTGACGCTGAACCGCCCCAAAAAGCGCAATGCGCTGGATATCGACACCATTGAAGAACTGGTTGATTTCTTCTCGGCTGCGCCGCGCGCTGGTGTGCGGGCTGTGGTCCTTGCGGGCGCTGGCGATCACTTTTGTGCCGGGCTTGACCTGATCGAACATCACGATGCGGACCGCGGACCGGCTGACTTTATGCATGTCTGCCTGCGTTGGCACGAAGCCTTCAACAAGATGGAGTACGGCGGTGTTCCCGTGATTGCTGCGCTGCAGGGCGCGGTTGTTGGCGGCGGTCTGGAATTGGCCAGTTCAGCCCATATCCGGGTGATGGATCAAACCGCTTATTTTGCCCTTCCCGAAGGTCAGCGCGGGTTGTTCACTGGTGGCGGTGCCACCATCCGTGTGACCGATCTGGTGGGCAAGTCCCGTATGATCGACATGATGCTGACGGGCCGTGTTTATCAGGGACAAGAGGCCGTTGATCTTGGACTGGCGCAATACATCGTCGAGGGCTCCAGCCTGGATCGCGCGATGGAACTGGCGCGCCAAGCCGCCCAAAACCTGCCACTGTCGAATTTCGCGATCTGCTCGGCTGTTAGCCACATGCAGAACATGTCAGCGATGGACGCCGCCTATGCCGAGGCCGTGGTGGCAGGTGTGGTGAACACGCAACCTGATGCGCGTGCCCGTCTGGCCGCCTTTGCGGACAAAAGCGCCGCACGGGTGCGACCCAACAGCTAAGAAAGTTTCGGCAGCTGATTGTCTTTCTCAGTTGGTATTTAAGCACTTAGCCTGATGTTTCAGGTTGAGTGCTTAAATTCATGCATCGACCTTTAGTGGTTTTGCCGGCTGCTGCGCCCTTGAAACGTGTTGAGCGACTGGGTAGCTAGGGCGCATGCAGTATCTGGACTACACGCATAATCCCTGGCTTGTTTTCGCCTCGTTGCTTGTGGCGTTGATGGCCGGATTTACAGGATTGTCTCTGACCAAGGGGCTGTCCGAGCGGAGCGTGGTGCACAAGAAAATACTGGTGGCCCTGGCTGCGCTGTCCTTGGGCGGTGGCATCTGGTCGATGCATTTTGTGGCGATGCTTGGCCTGCAGCTGCCCATTCTGTTCTATTATGATCCCACCATTACGCTGGCCTCTGCATTGGTTGCTATCCTTGTGGTGGGGCTGGCCCTGCTGATCCTGCATTTCTGGAAACGCACGCGGTCGACGCTGATCCTGTCAGGGGTGATCGTTGGGCTGGGTGTACTGGCGATGCATTACATCGGCATGGCGGGGCTGGAATACTGCCAGGCGCTGTATACCCCTTTGGGATTGGCGCTGGCGGTGACCTCCTCGTGCGTGCTGAACGTGGCCGCTTTTATGATTGCCTACGGCAAACGCACCGACCGCAACATCATTGCCGGCACTCTGGTGTTTGGCTCGGCCGTTGTGTCGGTCCATTTCATTGCGGTATCCGGCACCAGTTTTACGGCTGTTGTGTCCGTTGTCGAAGCCGGACCCCTTATCAGTAACGAGATAATGGCCATCGGCGTGGTCCTGACCAGCTTTGTGTTATGTGGGGCCTTCTTGCTGACGGGTATCACCTTTTTGTCGCCGTCAGACACAGACGCAAGACGTGACGGTGAGCTGCCTGAGGTGAGTGACGTTCCCAACATCGCACCGGCAGTCACACGGGTGCCCTATGAACAAGAGGGGCGGACCCAGTTTGTGAATACCGATGAGATTGCGGTGATCCATGCCGAGGGCCACTATACCAGTCTCTACACCGCCACCGGCAAGCTGTTTTGCCACTGGTCGATCACCGAGGCCGAGAAGCGATTGTCGCCGGGGCCGTTTCTGAAAACCCATCGAAGTTACCTGATCAACCCGGCTTTTGTCAGCAGTTTTGAGCGGCTTAAGGACAACGGTGTGTGTCACTTCAATGTGACCAAGCTGGAACGGGTTCCGGTTAGCCGGTCGCGATTGTCTATCGTGCGGAGCACCCTAGGAGTCTGACCGCGCATTTCGTGCGATCTGACGCGCATTTCGTGCAGAAACCCACTGCTTTCAAGGGAAATGTATGGCCGCCGCGGGTTGCCACATTCTTTGTTGGACTCCAGCCAGATGAACTGTGCAGCAGGGGGGAGCCAGCAATGATACCAGCAGCATTTGATTACTATCGACCCAAAAACATGGACGATGTGATCGCATTATTAGAAGAACACGGAGACGATGCCCGCGTAATGGCAGGGGGGCATAGCCTGATCCCAATGATGAAATTGCGGATGGCCGAGGTACCGCATCTGATTGATCTTCAGGATGTCAGCGGCCTTGGCGACATCTCAATCAGTGGGGGCCGGATATCGCTGGGCGCGATGGTCAGCCAGCATGAGTTGATCAATCACGAGGGGCTAAATGCCGCCGCTCCGATCCTGCGTGAGGCAGCGCTGCAGATCGCGGATCCCCAAGTGCGTTATATGGGCACAATCGGCGGCAATGTCGCCAATGGCGATCCCGGCAACGATATGCCCGGCGTGATGCAATGCCTGGATGCCGAAATCGAACTGCTTGGCCCCGAAGGCAGTCGCCGTGTTGCGGCGCGCAACTATTACGAATCCGCCTATATGACCGACCGCGAAGATGACGAAGTTCTGGTCTCTATCTCTTTCAACGCCCCCGCAGGCGGCTTTGCCTATGAAAAGCAAAAGCGCAAGATTGGCGATTACGCCACCGCTGCGGCGGCGGTTCAGATGACCAAGTCGGGCGGGCAGGTGGCCTCGGCTTCGATTGCAATGACCAACCTCAGCGATGTGCCGGTCTGGTCCGAAGCCGCAGGCGCCGCGCTGGTGGGGTCTGCCTGTGACAGTGCGGCGGTGAAGGCCGCAGTCGCTGCGATGCTGGGCGACATTGACCCAACCGAAGACAACCGTGGACCCGTGGCGTTCAAGCGTCATGTGGCCGGTATCATTCTATCTCGCGCGATTGAGCGCGCCTGGCAACGGGCTTAAGGGGCGAAAATTATGACTGACAAGATGCACGTAAAGCTAAACGTAAACGGCGAAGACCGTGAGTTTCTGGCTGAGCCCCGCGAGCTGCTGATCTACGCCCTGCGCGAACATTTGAATATCACCGGCCCGCACGTGGGCTGCGACACCTCGCATTGTGGGGCCTGTACGGTGACGATTGACGGCAAATCGGTGAAATCCTGCACCATGTTTGTGGCCCAGGCCAACGGCGCTGAAATCACCACGATCGAAGGCATCGGCAAGCCGGATGCCCTGCACGTGCTGCAGGAATCATTCCGTGAACATCATGGGTTGCAATGTGGTTTCTGTACGCCGGGTATGATCACCCGCGCCACCAAACTGCTGGAAGAAAACCCCAACCCAACCGAGGAAGACGTGCGCTTTGGCATGTCGGGCAATATTTGCCGCTGCACTGGCTATCAGAACATCGTCAAATCAATCCTCTCTGCCGCAAGTGAGCTGAACAGCGCCAAGGAGGCGGCCCAATGAACGACCTGACCCCCGATAGCAAAGAACGCTCTACCAATCTCAAAGGTCTGGGCTGTTCGCGCAAGCGCGTTGAAGATGTCCGCTTTGTTCAAGGTAAGGGCAATTATGTCGATGACATCAAGCTGCCGGGCATGCTGCACGGTGACTTTGTGCGCTCGCCTTATGCCCATGCCCGAGTCATCTCGATCAACAAAGAGGCAGCACTGGCGCTGCCCGGAGTGGTTGCCGTTCTGACCGCCGAAGATCTGGCCCCATTGGGGCTGCACTGGATGCCAACATTGGCCGGTGACAAACAGATGGTTCTGGCGGACGGCAAGGTGCTGTTTCAGGGCCAGGAAGTTGCCTATGTGGTGGCCAATGACCGCTATATCGCCGCTGATGCGGTTGAACTGGTCGAGGTCGAATACGAAGAACTACCGGTTCTGACAGATCCGTTTGAGGCACTGAACTCGGATGTGGTCCTGCGCGAGGATCTGGAGGGCCAGACCGAGGGCGCCCATGGCCCGCGCAAGCACCACAACCATATCTTCACCTGGGAACAGGGCGAGGAAGAGGCGACCAATCAGGTGCTGGACAGTGCCGAGGTCGTGGTCACCGAGAGCATGTATTACCACCGCACCCATCCTTGCCCGCTGGAAACCTGCGGCGCGGTTGCCTCGATGGATGCGGTGACGGGCAAGCTGACGCTCTATGGGACCTTTCAGGCCCCCCACGCGATCCGCACCGTAGTGTCGCTGATCTCGGGGATTGAAGAGCATAACATCCGGGTGATCTCACCGGATATTGGCGGCGGTTTCGGCAATAAGGTCGGGGCTTATTCCGGCTATGTCTGCTCGGTTGTGGCCTCGATTGTCACCGGAAAGCCGGTGAAGTGGGTCGAAGACCGGATTGAAAACCTGATGACCACGGCCTTTGCCCGTGACTATTGGATGACCGGCAAGATAGCGGCGACCAAAGAAGGCAAGATCACCGGGCTGCACTGCCAGGTGACGGCCGACCACGGTGGTTTTGATGCCTGTGCGGATCCGACCAAGTTCCCGGCTGGTTTTATGAATATCTGTACCGGTTCTTATGACATTCCGACCGCTTATTTGGCGGTGGATGGGGTCTATACCAACAAGGCTCCGGGTGGGGTCAGCTATCGCTGTTCCTTCCGGGTGACCGAGGCGGTGTATTTCATTGAACGTATGATCGAAGTGCTGGCGATTGAGCTGGACATGGATGCGGCAGAACTGCGCCGGATCAACTTTATCAAGAAGGAGCAATTTCCGTATCAGTCCGCGCTGGGCTGGGAGTATGACAGCGGCGATTATCACCGGGCCTGGGACAAGGCGATGGAGGCCGTGGGCTATGAGGGCCTGCGCAAAGAGCAGGCGGAACGGGTCGAGGCGTTCAAGCGTGGTGAAACCCGCAAACTGATGGGCATTGGTTTGACCCACTTTACCGAAATTGTCGGCGCCGGACCGGTCAAGAACTGCGACATCCTTGGGCTTGGCATGTTCGACAGCTGCGAAATCCGCATCCACCCCACCGGCTCGGCGATTGCAAGGCTGGGGACGATTTCCCAGGGGCAGGGACACGCGACCACCTTTGCACAGATCCTGGCCAGCGAAATTGGCCTGCCTGCCGACAGCATCACCATCGAGGAAGGCGACACTGATACCGCGCCTTACGGGTTGGGCACCTATGGGTCACGGTCCACTCCGGTTGCGGGGGCGGCCACGGCGATGGCGGGGCGCAAGATCCGCGCCAAGGCGCAGATGATCGCGGCCTATCTGCTGGAAGTGCATGACGATGATGTCGAGTTTGACGTTGATCGTTTTGCGGTGAAAGGCGCGCCTGAGCGGTTCAAGACGATGAAAGAAATTGCCTTTGCCGCCTATAATCAGGCCATTCCCGGGCTGGAGCCCGGACTGGAGGCGGTCAGCTATTACGATCCGCCCAATATGACCTATCCGTTTGGTGCCTATGTCTGTGTGATGGATATCGATGTGGATACCGGTGTCACAGAAATCCGCCGCTTCTATGCGCTGGATGACTGCGGCACACGGATCAACCCGATGATCATCGAAGGGCAGGTCCATGGCGGTTTGACCGAGGCTCTCGCCGTCGCTTTGGGGCAGGAGATTGCCTATGATGAGCAGGGCAATGTCAAAACCGGCACCTTGATGGACTTCTTCCTGCCCACGGCCTGGGAAGTTCCAAACTACGAAACGGACCATACGGTCACGCCCAGCCCGCATCATCCGATTGGGGCCAAGGGTGTTGGGGAAAGCCCGCATGTGGGCGGCGTGCCCTGTTTCTCGAATGCGGTGCATGATGCGTTCCGCGCCTTTGGACTGCGTCACACCAACATGCCGCATGACCACTGGCGGATCTGGCGCACTGCCAATGAGCTGGGCCTGCATGGCTGAGGGTGTCGGACCGGCTAACGCCGGTCCGATCACCGGAGGGGGCGCGGCCCCCTCCGGACCTCCCCCGGGATATTTTTAGCCAGATGAAAGAGGATCTTCGGATTGACGCATATTGAGCTGCAAGCCGCGCTGGCGGCAACGGGCTATATTGCGGGTGATGATCTGGCCGTTGCCATGCATTTGGCGATCTCGCTTGGTCGCCCGCTGCTGGTGGAGGGGGCCGCCGGTGTCGGCAAAACTGATCTGGCCCGTGCCATCAGCAGCGTACGGGACACTGCGCTGATCCGGTTGCAATGTTATGAGGGGCTGGATGCCTCGCAGGCGATTTACGAGTGGAACTATCAGCGCCAGTTGCTGTCGATCCGGGCTGCTGCCGAGGATGGTGTCACCGGCCGGGCGGTTGAAGAGCGGATTTTCTCGGATGAGTTTCTGCTGGAACGGCCGCTGTTAAAGGCGATCCGGCAGAAAGCTCCTCCGGTTTTGCTGATCGACGAGATTGATCGCGCCGATGAGGAATTTGAGGCCTATCTGCTTGAGGTGCTGTCTGAATTTCAGATCACCATTCCCGAAATGGGTACTATAACCGCAACCTCGCGTCCGATTGTTATCCTGACGGCCAATGGCACCCGGGATCTGAGTGATGCGCTGCGGCGCAGGTGCCTGTATGCCCATGTGGAGTACCCCGACCGGGCCACCGAGCTGGCGATCCTAAAAGCGCGTTGCCCGGAGGTGGAGGCGGCGCTGGGTCGGCAGATCATCGGTTTTGTGCAATCGCTGCGCAAAGAGGGACTGGAAAAGACGCCCGGTATTGCCGAGATGCTGGACTTTGCTGCCGCCCTGATGGGGCTGGGTATTGCAGACCTGACGGATGATCCGGTGCTGCTGCAGGCCAGCCTGTCGACATTGTTGAAGACACAAAGGGATCGCGACAATATCACGACTGAGATAACGCAGCGGCTGGCCGGGGTTGCCGCATGAGCCGGGTCAGCAAATTTGCCGCGCGTGATCCCGGGTCGGCGGCTCGGATGGTGGGGTTTATGGCGCATCTGCGCAGCCATGGCCTGCGTCTGGGCGTCGGCGAGACGGCCACCGCGCTGTCAGCGCTGACCCATGTCTCCGCCGCAGATCCAGTTGCCGCGCGTCATGCCTTGCGGGCAGTCTGTACTGGCAGTGCCGAAGACGTGCAGAGTTTTGATGACCTGTTCGATGCCTTTTGGTTGAACGGGGGGCGGGTCTTGCAGAAGGTTATTCCGACGGCACAGACTGGCGATGATGCCGTGCATTCCTCGCGCAATGCCAAAACCGAAAATCAGGCCGCTGGAGAGGGGGCCTTGTCTACCCCAGACGGTGGTGAGGGCGAAAGTGAAGCCGACGGCGAGGGCAAACTGGTCGCGAGCCTGGTGACGGCGACGCTTAAGAAAGACCTGCGCGATTTGGTGGATCCTGAGGATATCGCCGAGGCGCAAAAGATAGCCCGCAATCTGGGGGCCGCGCTGCGCGACCGCCGCTCGCGCAGGCGCAAGGCTGCCCGCAGGGGGGATCAAATTCATTTCCGTAAATTGATCCGGCAAAGTCTGGCCACTGGTGGTGAGCCGTTGCGCCTGCCCAGGAAAAAGAGACCGGACCGACCGTTGAAGATTGTGGCGATCTGCGATGTCTCGGGGTCGATGACGGTCTATGCGCAGGTGTTTCTGGCTTTTATTGCCGGGCTGATGCGTGGGGATGACACGGCGGATGCCTATCTGTTTCACACCCGTCTTGTGCGGATATCGGATGCGCTGCGGGATCGTGATGCCATGCGGGCGCTGGGTCGGTTGTCGCTGCTGGCGGATGGCTTTGGGGGGGGCTCGCGGATTGGTGGGTCACTGACAGATTTTGCACGCGGCTATGCCCGTCGTTTTGTCGATGGTCGCACGGTGGTAATGATTTTGTCGGATGGCTACGATACGGACACTCCGGATTTGATCAGCGATGCGCTGTCTGCATTGAAGAGGCGTGGCTGCAAAATCATTTGGCTGAACCCGCTGAAAGGCTGGGATGGATATGAGCCGGTGGCGCGTGGTATGGCGGCTGCATTGCCGCATCTGGATCTGTTTCGCGCGGCCAATACGCTGGCTGATCTGGCGGCGCTTGAACCGGAGCTGGTCCGGTTATGACACCTGCTGAACTGACAGATACGGATATTGCGGCACTGGCACAGGATCTGCGCGCGCGGGGCGAGCCTTTTGCCATTGCGACAGTGATCCGCACTGCCGGCGCGACAGCGGCCAAGCCCGGCGCCAAGGCCTTGCTGGATGCGCACGGTGTTATCTTGCAGGGCTGGATTGGCGGCGGTTGCGTGCGCGGCGCCCTGGTCAAGGCGACCAAGCGTGCCATGGAGGAACAGCAACCGCAACTGATCTCGCTGCATCCCCAAGACGTGCTGGACCAGAAAGGTGTTGCGGCTGGTGACGATGTCGACGGCATGCGGTTTGCGCGCAATGGTTGCCCGTCAAAGGGATCAATCGACATCTTTGTGGAAACGGTTTTGCCACTGCCGGAACTGGTGATCTTTGGCACCTCGCCGGTTGCCGTTGCGCTGGCCGGCCTGGCCGAGACGTTCCACTGGGACATTTCCAGGCCTGTGCCAGACAACACAGAGCCGACCCCGTTGCCGGCGGCTGGGCGGATGATCGTCGTTGCCACCCAAGGCCGGGAGGATCTGGTCAGCCTGCGCAGTGCGCTGGCGATACCGAACGTGTTCATCGCCTTTGTCGGCAGCCGCCGAAAATTTGCGTCGCTCGCCGAAAAACTGGCGGCTGAGGGCATATCCGAGGCGGCGTTGGCGCGGGTTCATGCGCCGGCTGGTCTGGCGATCCATGCGGTGACCCCTGACGAAATTGCTTTGTCGATCATTGCCCAGCTTACCAGCGAGCGGCGCCGTGAGCGGCGCGGGGAAACCCCCAGCGATGATTAAGTACAACGGCATATTGCATACAGTTGGCCAGTCCCGGCCATCAAAACCGGAGGGCGCTTTGTGAAAACACTCGTAGAGCGATTGGTGACATGGATCAGGTCTAAAGCCCTGACCAAAGACCAGGCCGATGTTTTGTCCTCTATCAAATTCCCCTGCTGTTAAAAGGACCGACACATGGAACTAAAAGACGAAATCACCATCAATGCCCCGGTGGCGCAGGTGTATCAGGCGCTGAATGACCCGGACATTCTAAGTCAGTGCATCCCAGGCTGTGAGGAGTTGATCAAGCATTCAGACACTGACCTTGAGGCGAAGGTGGTGCTGAAGATCGGTCCGGTCAAAGCCAGGTTCGCGGGGACAGTACAGTTGGACACATCCGGTGCGCCGAATGCATTTTCGCTAACCGGACAGGGCAACGGTGGCACGGCCGGACACGCCAAAGGCGGCGCCGATGTCACGCTTGAGGCGGTCGAGGGGGGCACTGTTCTGACCTATACCGCCAAGGCGGAAATCGGTGGAAAACTGGCCCAGTTCGGCAGCCGGCTGATCCAAAGCACCGCAAAAAAACTGGCCGGCAAGTTCTTCAAGAAATTCGCCGAGGTCGTCAACTCGGTGGAGGCCTGATCGGATAGAGAAAACAGTGCGGGTTTTTTGATGGGGTCTGAACCCTCTGCAAATCCACCCTGTGCTGG
>ENA-OSET01003536-OSET01003536.1-sediment-metagenome-genome-assembly--contig:-NODE-3536-length-14278-cov-28.558975_pt1 | contig 14278 bp, 9 predicted proteins | sample MGYA00237882_ERZ534229 | MGnify/ENA primary metagenome ERZ534229 (study PRJEB26408, sample SAMN06266212) | sediment metagenome | isolation source: Hudson Canyon methane seep mesocosm | place...
GTTAAAGTGTTTTTTATAATTGAATGTGATTAGCGCTTGCTAAAAGTTATGGAGAGCGGTTGAGTTGATCGTTCAAACACCTATATCTTCATGCCAAAGTTCAACATTATTACTGATAAAGTCTTGTAGTAACTGGCGACATTCTGCATTGTCCAGTACCTGCAATTCAACGCCTCTAAAATTAACATAAGCTTCTGGGCCACGGAAGGTCAGGTTTTCTCCAATAACTACTTTAGGGATACCATAGAGAAGGATAGCCCCGCTACACATATCGCAAGGAGATAATGTTGAATATAAAGTGGATCGACGGTAATCGGCGGCTGATAAGCGTCCTGCATTTTCCAGACAATCCATTTCCGCATGTAAAATACTACTACCTTGTTGAACTCGCTTATTGTGACCACGACTCACAATCTTGTTATCAATAACCAATACCGATCCAATGGGGAGTCCTCCCTCAGCCATTCCTTTTCTTGCTTCATCAATTGCTGCTTGTAAAAAGTTATCCATGATTAATCCTTATCTCAAAGCCAATTAGAGTCGTGTGTCTAAAGTATAGACGCCAATGTCATTAAGTTAAGGATAGGATATATCTCAAAACAAAAAAAGTGTTCACACAAAGGCACCAAGAAGAGCGGTTTCTTTTTCTTTTCTTTGTGTCTCTGTGACTTTGTGTGAGTATGAAATGTTTAACTTAATAGCAGTGGTATAGACGATTGGGCTCAATAAGAACAGGGTCTAAGCGCTAATCCTTCTAGTAATAAGCCTATTCTGTTATTTTTAACAACCAGCCTTTTTCTGCTGGACATTTTTTTGAATCCACTTTTACCTGAATGCGTGCTGCTGTTTTTGATAATGAGTCTGGTAGATTTCCTTTAAATAAGAAATAGTTTTCTTTGTCTTCAGCTGTGACAGTTACAGGTATTTTCTTTGCCGTAACGCTAACTTCATTGGCTGACTTAATACCTTTTACCCAGAAAGAAAATTCAGATTTTGGAGCGACTGTTGCTAAATGTTTAGGTACGAAGCGATAAATAATTGTTGTTTTACAGCTACCTCCACTTTTGTTGCCGCCGCCTGAACCCCCGCCATGTCCACCTGCTGCATTTGCGCCATTAGCGATTAAAAAAAGAGCTGAAGTTAATAGAGATATCACAATAGGTTTTTTCAATGGGTTCACCTTTAGGTAAGAATTTTGTATGGAGGCTTATTATAAACAGATTTTGTTGCGATTTAGGGTATTGTTTTTGTCGGGAGTTGATTATTTGGGCTTCTAATAGCTGAATGTTGCAGCATGAAGGATATGATTATATTCACAAATTCTTATGTATCAATGCTCTGCCACCTAATGGTCTAAAGATGCAGAGTTATCTGGTTTTTAAAATAATTTAAATTGTTGTGAGTTGAAAGCGGTGGATTGTAATAATATGGGTGTATTTAAGTCGGAAAATTGCTCAAATACAACTTTAACTGGGCCTAATGTTTAATAGGGAGGGGTAAGTTATTGCTTAAAGTGTGTAAGGATATGCTCTCTATTTTAAGGTATAATTTGTTTTTTATAGTATAAATACTTTTGATTCTCTTTTAGTCCTTGATATTGAAATATTCCCTTAGATCTCAAATAGCTGTTGTATTAGGCGCATTATTATTATCTGTTTTTGTTATATATGCCATTTATGAACTTACTTTTTTAGCTGTACAGAGCTTTGGCATTGCAGTTGTAAATGTTATTCCAGATACCTCAATAGATGTTATCTGGTTCTTTTTTTTAATTTGTTTAACAGGCACATTATTCCCTTTTTTCCTGTTTATAGGCTGGTTACTTAGAACAAAAGTAAGACGAGAATGTCCTGATAAGCTACCTTTTGTATCCATTATTATTCCAGCATTTAACGAGCAGGAAACCGTCAGTAAAAGTATTGAATGTGCTTTAGCCCAGAACTACCCTGAATTTGAAATTATTGTTGTCGATGATGGGTCCTCAGATTTTACGCCGCTTTTAATTAATCATCCGGATGTTACCTCTGTTTCTTTACCTCAAAACCAAGGTAAAGCTAATGCTGTTAATTTGGCTGTTGCCAAAGCAAAAGGGGAGTATATTTTATTTTCAGATTCGGATTCACACCTACACCCGGATGCTATTAAGCATCTTATTGGTTATTTTAATACCTCAAAAATAGGGGCTGTCTCCGGACAGTTAATCGTTAGGCAAAAACGGGGTTTTGTTGCTCTGTGGCAGACGATTGAATATATTTTTGGTCAGGCAGTTGTAAAAATTGCCCAGTGCGGTAGCGGTTCATCAATTACGGTATGTCCTGGGCCTATTTGTATTTATCGACGTAAACTTTTGCTATCACTGGGGGGCTTTAAAGATCGAACCATTGTAGAAGATTTTGATTTAACTCTGGAAGTCATTGCTGCAGGTTACGAGGTGATTTATGAACCAAGGGCATTGGCCTGGACATCAACACCCGAAACATTCTCTACTTTAGGTCGTCAGCGAACACGTTGGTATAGAGGGAACTTACAAGTGTTTCAGGTGCATAGGGATTTATTATTTAACACTAAATATGGGGCCTTAGGTGTATTTTGGATGCCCTATTTATTATTAATTGGTTTCGGGGGGGCTGTCCTTGAAGCTATTATTTATTTATGTTTTCCGTTCGTATTGTATTTTTCAGCTTCACCTCTTGATATAACGTTGTTTGGTGTATTGCTATTTGTTATTTTTGAAATAGTGACTGTTATGCAATACATCTTTGTTTTGTACCTGGATAAAAACTTACATTTGTCTTTAATTATTGCCGCTTGTTGTATGAAACCCTATCAAATATTTTTAACCTGGATTCGTTTAGTTGCGCTTTATCGTGAATTTAGAAAGGAGAAAGTAACATGGTGATATTATCATCCAGATTAAGATTTATATTGTTCGCTTTATTATTCTTTAACACATCGATAGTTAATGCGACGGCGCCTGTTTTGCTGACTTTTGATACTGAAAAAGCAAATGATGAAAAGTATTTAAAACAACTTGATATTAAAGTGCCCGCAACTTATTTTTTCTTAGGTAAGTTTATTGAACAGCATTCAGACTTTGTAACTGAAATATCTAAAAATAACACAGTAGGCGCGCATGGATATAGTCATAAAAACCTGACAGAGCTTTCTACGTCTGAGCTTCATCAGGAGCTGATGTTAACAAAAGTTCTGCTAGAAAATGCGACTGGAAAAGCACCTAAATGGTTTAGAGCTCCCTTTCTTGCTTATAACGAAGAGGTATTAAATCAGCTTAAAGCGCTTGGTTTTTTGTATGATAGTTCTGAACAGGAGCCTTGGGCAAAACAATATACCTTGTTGGAAATGCCAGTTTCAGGTGAGGCGGGAACAGATGATTTAGTTTCTGATTATGGTGTGTTTGTTCGTGATAAGTTATCGGATGAACAGGCACTTGACTGGTACAAACAGCAGTATTTAATACGAGCGGAAACGGGTCGGCCAATGGTTTTTTTATTGCACCCATCTATTATTATTGAACATAAAGAAGTGTTATGGCAGTTTATTGATTTTGTTCAGTCTCAAGGTGGATCATTTATTAGCAGTGAGCAATGGATTGAAAAGGTATTTAGTAAAACTGCAAAAAGAGTGGGTGTCTGGGTCGATTTAAGTGTCGGTGAGCATAAGGTTGATCAGCTGGTTGCAGATATTAAACGAATTGGTGTGACTGATGTTTTTTTAATGGCCAAAGATCATGATGGGCATACCTATTTTAAAACGTCGACTGAAGAAAAAGCAGATGATATATTTGGTGATCTTCATCAAGCTATACAACAGGCAGGTATTAAAGTCCATGCCTGGTTACCGGCTTTATTAAATCCTGCGGTTGCGCAATTACATCCTGAATGGGCCATGATGCAAGATAACGGTGCAAGGTCTATTAATTGGTTATCTCCATTTAACCCTGAAGTAAAATTTTTACTAACTGAAACAGTTAAGGATTTACTGAAAAATTATGAATTAGATGGCATACATTTAGATTATATTCGTTACCCTGATCAGGGGCATGGCTATTCTGATGCTTCTATTAATGGTTTTGTTTCTCTGCATAAAGAAAAAAAAATTGATAAAACTAAATTGTTGTCAGCACATTATTCCGATTGGGTTGGTTGGAGAGAACAAGGGATTAGTCAATTAGTTAAAAGCGTTAAAGAGACTATTAACCAGTTTAGCAACAGCCAAATAGAATTATCAGCGGCTCTAATTGCTGAGGCAGCAATTTCTGCTGATACCCAGGCTAAGTATGGGCAAAATTATCGTGCACTGGCAAAGCCGCTTGATTTAGTTATCCCGATGGCTTATTTCAAAGGAGAGCGTAGAACTGTTGAGTGGATTTCTAAGGTGATTACTTCAGCTCACTATCGAATTGGGGACACCAAGTTGTTAATGGGGCTTGCCGCTTATCAACAGCCAAAGGAATGGAAAATCACCAATAAAGAATTTGAGAACTCAATCAAAATAGCTGAAAAAGGGACTGATGGACTTGTTTTTTATAATTACCTTAATCTATTTGGTCGAGGAAGTGACTCATCCTGGGATATGAATGCAGACAATGTTCAATTTTTGGCTGAGCATTTTTCTGTCAATAAAGCATTAGCTGATAAGCCGTTTATAGCATCTGTGATTGAAGAAAATTTTGATGTTCTTCAGCGTAAAGACACGCAATTACTATTGATAGGATTGTTATTCGTTTTTTTGATATTAATATTTGTTGTCTATTTAATTAGGAAAAAAGGCTTACATGGTCAGGACTTTAGTCTGACTAGTCATAGTAGCGATGATTTAAATTTAGCAACGGTGAATTTTTCAGAGATAGAAGAAAAGATTGATTCAGGTAGAAATATCAAAGCAAATACCTTTGTAGAAATTTCGACCATTTTAAAGCAGATCGGTCCACAAAGAATTTCTCGTTTTAGACAGGTTTATTTGCTAGAAACTTTAATAGAAACCTCCAAATCTGTTAACGATGTGATAAAGGTTATTACCAGCCATGGGGATACTTATAGCAGCTTAAGACGGATTGAAGAGGCTGGTTTATTGGGTTATTTAGAAATTGATAATGACAGTCAGGTGAGTATTACAGATTTAGGTCTTAAGTTAATCAAGCAAGGTACAGAGGATGGCTATAGCAAGGGGTTAATCGATTTTCTAGATAGCAGGTTAAGTGAAAATATAGTTATCAGTTGTTCTCGCTGTGATGCTAAGACGCTAGGGCATTGGTTTTGGATGTCATTTGAATGTTCGGGTTGCCACCATAAATCTGCTGTAGCAAAAGCGCCTAATATCTTTGTTAAGAAATGAGATTTAATTCGACTGTCATATTTATTACATTATCTACTCCTTCTTTTGGGTCGCTTGCTTTTGATTTACCGTCTATGGCAACACCAGGCTCAATGTGGGGGGATGTGAGATTTCCATCTTCTGAACAGCGCGAGGACAGAGATAACCTGATTCTGGAAGGCGCTATTGAACAAGGGGTTGATTTATTTGAAATCGCTGAGAAAACGCCTGTCACAGCCTTTGTCAGCTTAAACTATACGCTGGATTCAGAGAAATTTGACTACAATAATAAAACCAAATTTGGTTTTGGATTTAAAATTCGTCATTTTTTAACTGATAGTATTGTTATTGATATGGGAGCCAAATATGAGTTGGATCATCGATTAGAGTCAAATGATGATAGAGATGGTTTTCAAGGTTTTACTAACTGGTTTGGCTCCTGGTCTCCTGAACTGCTGCAATATACCGATGAAAGTGGGCAAAGTTTTCCTTTGTCATACCCTGGTTTTACCTGGGGAGGATTAAGATACCCTGGTTCTCAAGATAAAGATGAGGAATATGACTTGATTCTTGAGGGGGCACTGGAGCAAGGTATTGATTGGGTTGCAGTAGAAAATGTGATTTTTAATACCTTTTTTAAGTTGAAATATGTGGTTGATAACCAAGACTATGCCTGGAATAATTCGGTAACCTATGGCGCGGGCAGTAAACTTAAAATCCCCATTGCTAACTCTGGCATCGTGCAATTTGGCGTACAATTTAGTCAAAATAAACGGCTTATCAGTGGTAGAACTGAAGATGATGTTATCTTCTTCCTGAACTGGTCTTTCTGGTGGGATCCAGGTGTAGATATTCTTGCAATTTAATAGCTTAACTTTATAGCTGGTTTTTTTCTAAATGACGAAGAACAAACTGCATGTAAAGTAAAATCTTGTCTCATATTATAGGATGTGCTGACGAGAGGAAGCGCATCATCCCAAAAAGATGCGCTTCGTTCCTCTGCACATCCTATATCCCCTTATTATAGCGATATCCCAGATTGTAGGAGCGTCCGCCCTCGGCGCGATTTAAAATACAGGCTGTTGCTCACAATAATGGGTAGTTAAATTGTTGGGGCAAAGCCTAAAATAGACACTGGATTTATAAGGGTATTGATAGTTGAATTGAAGTTATGTATGCTGAGAGTCAAGCGTTTTATTATCATGACAGGGATTTACGATGAATACCAAACCTAGCGATATAACTGACCCCGCCAATCTACAGTCCCATGATCGAGGGACAGGGGCTGTTCGTAACTTTCACCCCGTTTATAAAGACTATCTGCCGCCATGTAATAATGCTTGCCCTGCGGGGGAAGATATTCAAGGCTGGCTGGCTTTAGTTCAGAGTGGTGACTACCAGCAAGCCTGGCAATTATTAATGAAGGACAATCCACTGCCAGCTGTTCATGGGCGGGTTTGTTACCATCCTTGTGAAACTCAGTGTAACCGTGAGCAACTGGACAGCTCTGTTAGTATTCATGCTGTAGAACGTTTTTTGGGCGACAAGGCATTAGCCGAAGGTTGGAAGATCAGTCCTGATAGAGAAAGCTCTGGAAAGCGAATATTAATTATTGGTGCAGGCCCTAGCGGCTTATCAGCGGCTTATCATCTGGCACGACAAGGGCATAAAGTTGTAATTTATGAAGCTGGCCCTGTCGCAGGTGGCATGATGCGATTTGGAATTCCCGCTTATCGTTTACCGAGAGAAGAGCTGGATCAGGAAATCCGTAGAATTGAAAGCTTAGGGGTAGAGATCGAATTAAACCGAAAAGTAGAGAACCTGATAGCAGATAAACAACAGGGAAACTTTGATGCGGTGTTTGTTGCTATTGGTGCCCATTTAAGCAAAAGGGTTGATATTCCTGCACGAGATGCCACAAAAATGCTGGATGCAGTGAGTTATTTACAAAGTGCATCAGCAGGCAATGCTCCGCTGTTAGGACGTAAAGTTGCTATCTATGGCGGCGGAAATACCGCGATGGATGCAGCCCGAACGGCTAAACGTCTGGGTGCAGAAGAAGCTTTGATTATTTATCGTAGAGACCGGGAGCACATGCCTGCCCATAGTTTTGAAGCGGATGAGGCATTGGAAGAAGGGGTGAAGATCAACTGGTTGCGATCAATCAAGGAAATGGATGAAGGTTCTATCAAAGTAGAGATCATGGAATTGAATGAGGAGGGTCGACCTCAGCCCACAGGAAGATATGAAACGCTGGAAGCTGATTCACTTATCATGGCCGTTGGACAGGAAACCGATAGCCAATTTTTACGAGCAGTAGAGGCTATTGAATTTCAATCTGATGGAACGGTCATTGTTGGCCCTGAAATGATGACAGGGGCAGCAGGGATTTTTGCCGGTGGGGATATGGTGCCCAGTGAACGCACCGTGACCACCGCGGTAGGACATGGAAAAAAAGCCGCCAGATATATTGATGCCTGGTTGCTAGATGAACGTTATACCCCAGCCGCAAAACATGAGCTGGTTGATTATCAGCAATTGAACCTTTGGTATGTTACTGAAGCCGATAAAACTGAGCAAGCCTCTTTATCGACCCAGCAGAGGCAAGAAAATTTTAGTGAAATTGTTGCAGGTCTAAGTGTTAAAGACGCTACCTTCGAAGCGCAACGCTGCTTTTCATGTGGTAACTGTTTTGAATGTGATGGCTGTTATGGAGCCTGTCCTGAGAAGGCGGTTATTAAATTGGGTCCTGGAAACCGCTATAAATATAATTATGATTTATGTACGGGTTGCGCGGTTTGTTTTGAGCAGTGTCCATGTCATGCGATAGAAATGGTTGATGAAAAGGACTTTAAACAAGGCCTATCGACAGCAGGGAAGGGAGAATAACATGACTGATAACAAGATGGTAACGATTGATGCCAATGAGGCGGTTGCTTATATTGCCTATCGAATCAATGAAGTGTTTGCAATTTATCCGATAACGCCCTCCACAGGTATGGCTGAATTGGCAGATCAATGGGCTAATGAAGGTAAACCCAATATTTGGGGTAATATCCCTCTGGTTGCAGAAATGCAAAGTGAAGGAGGGGCAGCGGGAGCGGTACACGGAGCCTTGCAAACAGGCGCTTTAAGTACCACCTTTACCGCATCTCAGGGATTGTTATTGATGATCCCCAATATGTACAAAATTGCAGGCGAACTCACTCCGACTGTTTTTCATGTGGCGGCACGGGCAATTGCTACCCAGGGCTTATCTATTTTTGGTGATCATTCCGATGTGATGGCGGTACGCAGTACGGGGTTTGCGTTACTTGGTTCCAGTTCTGTACAAGAAGCCCATGATATGGCCTTAATTGCACAGGCTGCAACGCTGCAAAGTCGAATTCCATTTTTACATTTTTTTGATGGTTTTCGTACCTCTCACGAAGTTAATAAAATTGAATTATTAACGGAACAACAAATCAAGGAAATGATTGATGATGAATGGGTGCATGCCCATCGTTCGCGTGCTTTAAATCCAGATAATCCTTTTATTCGAGGCACTGCGCAAAACCCTGATGTATTTTTCCAGTCCAGAGAAACGGTTAATCCGTTTTATGCAAAAGTGCCAGAAATAGTCCAGAGCACCATGGATAGGTTTGCCAAAATAGCCGGGCGACAATACCATTTATTTGAATATACTGGTGCTGAAGATGCAGAAAAACTGATTGTTATTATGGGGTCCGCCGCAGAAACCGTGAAGCAAACTGTTGATGCGCTGCTTGCTAAAGGGGAAAAAGTCGGGCTTATCCATGTACGACTTTATTTACCTTTTGCGGCTGAATTATTTTTACAAAGTTTACCTGGCAGCATAAAGAAAATTGCTGTGCTGGATAGAACTAAATCACCAGGCGCAACAGGTGAGCCTTTGTTTCAAGATGTACTTTATTCTCTTGCTGAAGGTTTTAGTGGCGGACAGTTAAGCCAAATGCCTAGGACGATAGGCGGGCGCTATGGCTTATCATCCAAAGAATTTACTCCGGCGATGGTGAAAGGTGTTTTTGATGAATTGGAAAAAGAACAGCCCAAAAATCATTTCACCATTGGTATAAATGATGATGTGAGTTATAGCAGTTTAAGCTATGACCCAGGCTTTAGCATTGAATCCGATGAAATCATTTCAGCCTTATTTTATGGTTTAGGGGCTGATGGAACGGTAGGCGCCAATAAAAACACCATTAAAATTATTGGTGGCCTGGATGATTTTTATGCCCAGGCTTATTTTGTTTATGATTCTAAAAAATCAGGATCTCAGACAGTTTCACATCTACGTTTTGGGCCTCAGCCAATAAGAGCCCCTTATCTGTTACAAAGTGCGGGGTTTATTGGATGTCATCAGTTTAATTTTATTTATAAAACCGATGTGTTGGCATTAGCAGCTGAACAATCCGTTTTTCTGTTAAACAGCCCTTATGCAGCTGACAAGGTATGGGACCAGTTACCTGCAAGTATCCAGCAACAAATCATTGCTAAAAACATTGCATTTTATGTGATTGATGCAGCAAAAGTGGCAAGGGATGCGGGTATGGGTAATAGAGTGAATACCGTGCTGCAAACCTGTTTTTTTGCTTTGTCGGGCGTGTTAGAACGTGATGTGGCAATAGATAAAATTAAACAGGCGATTAAAAAAACCTACAGTAAAAAAGGCGAAGAAATTGTTAAAAAGAACTTTGCTGCGGTAGATCAGACTCTGGAATATTTGTATCAGGTGACAATACCTGCCGAAGTCAGTAGTACCTTACAAAAACCTGCCGTTGTGTCTAGTCAGGCGCCTGATTTTGTACAACGAATTACCGCTAAAATGATGGCGGGAGAGGGCGATGAGCTGGCTGTTAGTCAATTACCTGTAGATGGAACTTATCCTTCAGGCACAACGGCCTGGGAAAAAAGGAACCTGTCGCAATTTGTACCAGAATGGGAACCAAATCTTTGTATACAGTGTGGTAATTGTAGTTTTGTCTGTCCTCATTCTGTTATTCGTGCCAAATTTTATAATGAAAAAAGACTGGAGTTTGCTCCTGTGGCGTTTAAATCTGCGCCGATAAGTTCCAGAGGTTTTCCAGATATTCGCTACACCTTACAAATTTATCTGGAAGATTGTACCGGCTGTAATCTATGTGTAGAAGTGTGTCCGGCTTTAAGTCTAAAAGAAAGTGGTGTTAAAGCCATTAATATGAAGCCCAAAGCACCGATATTTGAGCAAGAAAAAGCCAATGTAGAATTTTTTGAAACCTTGCCAGTTAATAACCGAGCCAGGGTCGATTTCTCATCTATTCGTGGCGCGCAGTTTTTACAACCTCTGTTTGAATTTTCAGGGGCTTGTGCAGGGTGTGGAGAAACCCCTTATGTAAAACTGGTTTCACAACTGTTTGGTGATCGCTTGATTGTTGCCAATGCCACCGGCTGTTCGTCTATCTATGGTGGTAATTTACCTACCACACCCTGGACGAAAAATGCAGAAGGAAAGGGGCCTGCATGGTCTAACTCTTTATTTGAAGATAATGCCGAATTTGGTATGGGCTTTCGCTTAACTGCAGATCAGCATCAAGGTATTGCCAAACAGCTTACTTTGGAGATGCTCCCACAATTGGGAGAGATACTTGTTGCAGATATATTAAATGCCAAACAAGAAACAGAGTCACAAATCCATCAACAGCGAGAGCGAGTGGCTGAATTGAAGGCCAAGTTGATTCATGAAGATACGGCTAAAGCACGTGAATTAATGTCAGTGGTTGATCATTTAGTCAGACGCAGTATCTGGATTATGGGGGGCGATGGCTGGGCTTATGATATCGGTTCTGGTGGGCTTGATCATGTCTTGGCCAGTGGCCGTGATGTCAATGTACTGGTGATGGATACTGAAGTTTATTCCAACACAGGCGGACAAATGTCTAAGTCTACTCCGCTAGGCGCGGTGGCTAAATTTGCAGCGGGGGGTAAACCTGTCGCTAAAAAAGATATTGCCTTGCAGGCCATTTCTTATGGGAATGTTTATGTGGCGCGTATCGCCATGGGGGCAAACCCTCAACAGACTTTATTGGCGATGAGAGAAGCAGAAGCCTATCCAGGACCTTCACTCATTCTGGCTTATAGTCATTGTATTGCTCATGGCATTAATATGACTAATGGCTTGAAACAACAAGATCTGGCAGCAGCTTCGGGGCATTGGCCTTTATTACGTTATAACCCAATGTTAAGACAGACTCAGCACAACCCGTTTGTGCTAGATTCACCTCGTCCCAGAGTGAAATTTAAAGATTATGCTTATAACGAATTGCGTTACAAAATGTTGCAAAGAACAAACCCCGCACACGCGGAAAAAATGCTAAAACTGGCACAGCAAGTAGTGGATCAGAAATGGCAAGTTTACGAAAAAATGGCTATCCAGACGGGTGGACAATTTCAACCTGATGCGACATTAATTGATTAAAGGTGAATAAGATGGATTTAACGAGTAACTACCTGGGCTTAAAATTAAAAAACCCTATCGTGGTGTCATCATGTCCTTTGTCGGAAACAATTGATGGAATTAAAAAGCTTGAAGATTCGGGTGCATCAGCTGTGGTGATGTATTCTTTATTTGAAGAACAGATTCGGCAGGAAAATGAAGCCTTTGAAAGTCTGATGGAGTCAGCCTCTGGCAGTTTTGCTGAATCGGCTAATTTTTTTCCAGAAATAGACGATGTTGATAAAGGTCCTGAGCAGTATTTAAATTTATTAAGCAAGGCCGTAGAAGCCACTGACATTCCTATTATTGGTAGTTTGAATGGTATAACGAATGAAGGCTGGATTGATTATGCCAAACAAATCCAGCAAGCAGGTGCTAGCGCACTGGAGTTAAATATCTATTATATAGCCAGTGATCTGAGTAAAAACGGGACAGAAGTAGAGCAGCGTTATATAGATATTTTACAATCGGTGAAATCATCGGTAGATATTCCGGTTGCGGTTAAACTGAGTCCTTTTTTCAGTTCGGTAGGGCATTTTGCACAACGACTGGATAAGGTAGGAGTAGATGGACTGGTCCTCTTTAACCGTTTTTTTCAACCTGATTTTAATCTGGATACCCTGCAAGTAGAGCCACGGGCACATTTAGGTTCGGCAGAAGAAATACGCGTGCCATTACTGTGGATAGCGGTATTACACGGTCAAATTAAAGCCTCGCTTGCTGCCAGCCGAGGGGTGCAATCTTCAATTGAAGTGATTAAGTATTTACTGGCGGGTGCAGATGTGGTGATGGTGGCTTCAGCCCTAATGCGACGTGGCCCGCAATATATACAAGTGATGTTAGATGAACTGCAGCAATGGTTGAGTGCAAGAGACTATGCCTCATTGGATGAAATCAGAGGCAAAATGAGTCATCAGCATGTAGTTAACCCTGGAGAGTTTGAACGAGTAAATTACATTAAATCATTGGGCAGCGAAGCTAGGCGATCTTTTTAATGGCTGCTAGTTGGTGTGGGGGATTTGCCAGATTGACAGACTAATTTCAACTTGTAGGGGGGCAGTCCTTTAGGCTGCTTTTAAAATACAGACTGAAGCATGGTAGGTCCGATTAGCGATAGCGTAATCGGACGCATGATAATCATCGTAAACCCCTAAATTTTCATAATGATAAAAGCCCATGCCCAACTATCGACGCGCATTCATACCAGGAGGAACATGTTTTTTTTACTGTAAATCTTTTGCAACGGCATGAAAACAATCTATTGATTCGAGAAATAAATCTATTGCGCAATACGGTACAAAAGGTGCGTAAACGGCATCCTTTTCAAATCGATGCCTGGGTTGTTTTGCCAGAACATATGCATTGTGTTTGGACGCTGCCACCTGATGACAGTGATTTTAGTATGAGATGGCGTTTAATTAAAAGCGAGTTTCCCCAAGCCTTACCGAAAAATGAACGACGCTCTATGGTAAGAAAGACGGCAGGGGAGCGAGGAATATGGCAGAGGCATTATTGGGAATATGTCATTCGAGACGATTTGGACCATCAACGCCATGTGGACTATGTCCATGTAAACCCTTTGAAACATAGGTATGTGAAATGTGTAGCAGACTGGCCTTATTCCATTTTCCATAAATATGTTGAGCAAGGTGTTTATTTACCGAATGGGTGTGGTGATCTAAATGTTGTGGTTGGTGGTGATGAATAATATGCGCCCGATTACGCTGTCGCTAATCGGACCTACCATGTTTGATGCTAGCCTGGTTAATGGGTTCAGGTATTTTAGGTCTTGCTGGAATGAGACGTAAAAAGGCAATCGTATAATAGTTGCTTATTGATCTATTTTTGTGGATAGATTTAAAAGCCGCTTATGTAAGTAAGCGGCTTTTTATTGCTCGCTCTCTATTCAGTTTTCGTACTGGCTATGAAAAAATAGCTACTTACTTACTGCCGCTCAATACATGGTATGAATACATTCATGTGGTCTTGTTGACAGTATCCTGCTCTTTGTAAATAGCCATGTGATTCCTTTGATAGATTCTACAAAAATATTGTTTAATTAGTCTATTTATCAGCAATAGTTGCAGCTACCATTTTGGCTTCTTTGATACGCCAGATAAAAGATAATAAGATACAAGCTAATATTAACAAGCCCAGTTGAAGATAAAGTCTGTCATGCAACAGCGTGATTGATATTGCAAAGCTTAGTATGATTAGCAACATGGCTTTGGTCTTGCTTTGTTTGCTAATGCTGCGGTTTTGTTCCCACTGTTGCAAAGCGCTTCCAAACCAGGGGTTATTTAACAGTGTTTGATGAAACCCGGGTGAGCTATTAGCAAAACAGGTGAGGGCAAGTATTAAAAAAGGCGTGGTAGGTAAAATAGGTAAAACAGCTCCAATAATACCTAGCGCAATAAAAAACAGGCCGAAAGAAATTAATAAATATTTTTTGAT
>ENA-OSET01003539-OSET01003539.1-sediment-metagenome-genome-assembly--contig:-NODE-3539-length-14275-cov-3.986054_pt1 | contig 14275 bp, 13 predicted proteins | sample MGYA00237882_ERZ534229 | MGnify/ENA primary metagenome ERZ534229 (study PRJEB26408, sample SAMN06266212) | sediment metagenome | isolation source: Hudson Canyon methane seep mesocosm | place...
GGAAAAGGGGATGTGGTTTTCATAGCTACCTATAAATTAATTAGTCGTAGCTAAGTTATTCTTAGTATTTTTTCTTGTTTGCATACTAAGGAATCCTTAGTATCTGGGGTTGTTGATATTTTGGGATGAAAACAATAAACAATTTGGAGTGAATATATGAAGTTCAAAAGAACAAAAACAGTTATTGGTATTATTACTAGTTTACTTTTATCAGGCTGCGCAGGCCTTGTAAGTAAAGTGGATCACGGTCTACCTGAAGACTCTTTGGTTAGCAGTGTGATCGATGTTGTTGAAACGCAAAGGACAACCCTTATAAACCCTCACAGAGCATTTGATTCTCTTGAAGTGACCAATGGAGTAAGAGAGTTCAAAGGGTCATTTTGCAGTGATTTGTCGGTACGAGAGTTAACGAGCAAGATAAAGAATCTTTGTATTGCAAAAGGAGGAGAGTTTTCAAATAAAACGTGTTTTATGTCTGGGCCGGTTTTGTTCGTAGACGTTCGGCGTCATGAACGCTGTGATTACAGTGCAAAATACGCAATTATTGCGTTGGAAAATGTAGATGCACCAAACAAGTTGTGGCTAAGAAAGCTAAAAGAGCAGGTGAAGCTCAATTGGCATAAAGGGATGATGTAGGGTTAATCTAATGAAATATTATACAAGATCACTATTTTTACTTTTTATAACGGCTATTGGCGGTTGTGCTACTAATGGTGCATTAGATGGGGGGCGAGTAGGCACGTTTGGACAACAGGCGTTAGAGCTAACAATTGAACAAGATGTATTTGGGCATCCTGCTGAGTTCGTATTTTCGTTGTATGATGATAGTTCTAATATTGAAGAGAAAGAAGACTATGTGATGGTACACATACAAAATCAACGCCAAGGCAGGTTTGATATGTCTTCACTGAAAGATCATTGTGAATATAATGAATTCAAATTTGAAATTTGGAACAACTGGCTGTTTTGTACCGGCGGGGGCGAGGTGAAGTTTGCTAACCACACCTACGAGGACCAAGTCAGGTCTTCACGTTTTTACAAGGCCGACTCATTTGTACCTTATGAGAAGAAGCATTCCTCGACCTTATCTCGAATGTATGCTCAATTTAAAGCGGGACGTAATGCCTATTCGGAGCAAAGAAAAATTGGCCAGAGAAAGTTAAGAGAATTACAGGATGAATTTCTTAAAATGTTGGCAAAGACTAGTCTGGTTTACAGAGATGTGGTTGTTGGGCAAAAAGCGTGTATGTACACTGATAAAAGCGATATTGTCGTGGGCTACATTGAGCAAGTAGGTGATCGAAATGTTAAGTTTAAACCACAGTTCAAACATAACTACTTTCTATTAGCAGGCGTTCTTCCCAATAGTGGTTACCCTCTTGATTATGACGCTAGGTGGCTAAGTGCGGATGAATTGAATATCTGCCCTGAGGGAATCTAACAACCGTATCGTCACACAAATCATCAGGAGCTTTGATGAAGTGGCAATCCCCTAGTTTCCTAGACACTTGATAGCTTCTCAAAATGTCACTTTTTCATCAAATTACAATCATTTTATTCGAATATTTATGATCAAAAAAGTCTTATGTCGTGTGCGGTGTTGTTTTTTATCTAACGGCGTGGCATTCGTGTTTTTTTATTCGAGTATCGTTGATTCATGGCGTATTGCTCGTGGTCATGTTGGTCACGTTACGGCATAGAGGGAAATATCATGATATTAAAAGATGAGTATGAAAGAAAGATTGCAGAAAATGATGAAAAAGTGAAAAAGAAGGCGAAGATATTGGTTAAATTGGCTAACCAGAGTCTTAAAAAGTTTAGAACTGATGACTATGCGATCTACCTCTCAGTCCGATTAGATCTCGGTAGGAGGGGGTACAAATTAAAGTGGGTTATGACTTACCTCTGCGGGTATACCGATGAGTGGTTGAGCTGTGATATGAGATCTAAGGTAAATGGCGACTATTCTAAAAGGATTGAGTGGGGTAGGCTTTTGAGTGACCAGCTGAAGCAGGAGCTTTTTAAATGGGAAGAAGATTTTAAGCCGTTAAGAAGGGAGTTTGAAGCAATATCCAAAATTAGAAAGAATTTAGGGGTGCTATCTTCCGGTTTATTGAAGCTATAAAATGAAGTTTTCTAGGCGAATTAGTATTTAGTTGCAAAGTATTCGGAAAGGTAATTCGGAAATAATCGGAAAGTTATTTTAGCATTTTCAGTGGGTTTGTAACTCACTGAAAATGCTAGGAATAAGTGGTGCCCGGTCCCGGAATCGAACCAGGGACACGAGGATTTTCAATCCTCTGCTCTACCGACTGAGCTAACCGGGCACATCATCATTTTTTTCTGTGCTTGACTGCACTTTGTTGCGAATCGGTGTGTTTGCAACGGGCCGTATTAAACCCGTTTCGTTTCGATGAGTCAAGCGCTAAGTTTAAAAATATGCAGTTTCTTTAAGTTCGTCTATTTTGTAGGTGGGACGTAGCCTTCGGCTTGTTCGAAGTCTTCATTTTTGAAGAATTTGTTCATCTCTTCTTTCAAGAATGTTCGATCGTTTGCGTTCATCATATTAAGTTGTTTTTCATTAATTAGCATTGTTTGTTGGCTTTGCCACTCTTTCCAGGCTTGTTCAGAAATGTTGTTGTAGATTTCTAAGCCAATTTCGCCAGGGATGGGAGGTGTGTCCAGTCCTTTGAGTTCTTTGTTGAGTTTTCTGCACATTACCGTACGACTCATAACTTATGCCTCTTGTGGAAGGTTTAAATGTTGCGATAAATACTTGGATATAGGTGCGGGCATTCCCAGCTTTTTCAATTGCTCTTTTTTAAACCAGATGAACCTTGAGTTTTCTCGTATTTGCATTGTTTTCTGGTTTGCCCTGAGGTGCACGGGTTTCAGTTCTAGCTTGAAGTGACTAAAGGTATGTTGAATGCTGTCATGCATGTCGATGAGTTCGAAAGTTCCACCAAAGGTTTCATCGCAATGGCTGCTAACATCTAGCAAGGGAATATCATGCTGAATTTCGGGCAAGCTATATAAACTGCCCCATATGCCGGTAGGTGGTCTTTTTTCTAGCAGGACTTCGTTATTGTCAGATTCTATGATAGCAATCCAGGTATGCTTTTGAGGAATAGTCTTTTTGGGTTTAGATTTTGGTAGAGCGCTTTGTAAGTCTGTTGCGAATGCTTTGCAGTGTTTGGTGAAAGGACAGTTTAAACAATCGGGTTTGGCGCGGGTGCAGAGTGTTGCACCAAGATCCATAATGGCCTGGGTGTAGTCTCCTGTTCTTTCAGGAGGTGTTAGCGACTCTGCTATTTGCCATAACTTAGTTTCTGTTTTTTTCTCGCCAGGCCAAGTGTCGATTGTATGGAGTCGGCAGAGTACGCGTTTTACATTGCCATCTAATATAGTGGCCTGTTGTTTAAAAGCAATGCTCAGAATTGCACCTGCAGTTGAGCGGCCTATACCGGGTAAATCGATAATCTCTTCGATCGTATCCGGGAAATTGCCTTGATGGTTCTCTATAACCAATTTGGCAGCTTTATGTAGGTTGCGTGCTCTGGCGTAATAGCCGAGTCCGGCCCAGTGCTCTAATACCTGGTCTTCGTTAGCATCAGCTAGAGACTTAATATCTGGGAATGAGGTCATAAAACGCTGGTAGTAAGTTATCACACTCGTTACTTGGGTCTGTTGTAGCATGATCTCTGACACCCAAACCCGATAGGGTGTTTTATTCAGTTGCCAAGGCAAGTCTTTACGACCATTTTGATCAAACCAGCTGAGTAGTTGTTTTGAAAAATCAGATGCACAGATCAAAATAAATTCTTTAATTTTTTGAGTGCTTTTTTCGCGGCTTTCTTAGCTGCTTTTTTGGCTTTCTTAGAATCTTTGCCCAAGTGTTTTTCTAGCGCTTTATCTACTTCTTTTTTTGCTTTTCTTTTAACTTCATTTTGTGCGACCTTCGCTAGAGATTTATCAAGCCTTGAGCTGTGAATGCCGCAAAGCTCGATGGGCGGTGTATCGAAAGCACCTTTACATTTAATTGGAATGACGATGTCTTTAAGCTTCTCATTGACCTCGCATTGGTCAGCGTTTATTTCGTCGCCTAGATCTGCGCCTAAATCGCCAACGGCGCGCAAACCCGCTTTGATATTAAGTAGGCTTTTTGCTAAATCAATACTGCCGTCACTGTCTATATGTAAGCCTGTGGTGATGATGTCGAAGTCGGTTTTTACTTTTTGATTTTTGAGTGCAAAATTGCCTTTCAAGGTATTAAAGGGTGTTTTGAGTGGCCAGTCGTCAGTATTAACCTTCTTGCCCTTGGTATAAGCAAAACCTTGGCAGGCATAAGCATTTAGATTAACGCCTTCGATAGCGCCGTCTTTGAAATCAAAATTAGCCTTGGCAATGGCATTAATGTTCAATGCGTTAAGTGTATTGCCTTGTGCTTGTTGGTCTGATTCTGCGTTCAGTATCCCGGAAATTGAATAAGATGAATCAAGTTCTTTTATTTCGGGGAGTGCTTGTAATAAAGAGCCAATATTAAGCTTAGAAATGCTTTGCTTAGCTGACCAGGTAGGGTTGTCTGAACTAGCATCAATGACTGCGGTGACGTCGTACTTACCTTGGTGTAGGTCACCACTTAGGCTGCTTAATGATAAGCGCCCATCTTTTGCTTCAACGTGGAGGGTGATATTATTGCTTTCAATTTGGTGGGCAGTGAGTGACTCCTGGCTTAACATTATATCCATATTTAAGCTGCGAATAGTCTCTAGTGGTAGTAATGGCTCATCACCTGTAGTGGCAACTGTTTCTGGTTCCGGCTCTTGTTCTGATGGAGTATCTTCATTGTTGTTCGCAACCACAGGCGGAAGATAATGATCTACAGTGAGCTGATCGCCTTTTAGGTTTGCTTTGATGGCTTGGTCTTTTAGCCCAAAATCAAGGGTGCCGCGCCAATGACTCTTATCTAATTGTATGTCGATACCCACGAGTGAAAATTGATCATTATGTAAGCTGAAGCTTGTTTTGAAGGCTGTGCTATCTAGTGCTGTTTTACTTTGCATAGCAGGTAGCTTAATACCTAGCTCAGTGAGTTGGTCTTTTAGTGAAAACGGTGGAATATCGATCTCACCTTTTACTTTAAGGTCTTTACTGTAATTCTGAATTAAGCTTGTACCCTGAAATTTTAAATGGGCGATTTGGCTGCTGAACTGTTCAATGTCGATCGTTTCAGTCTGGGTATTGACCTTCACTTGGGTATTAAATGTGATATTTAAGGTTTCTCCTTTAAAGTCTGGCAGCATAGTTGGTGCATTTATTTTATAGCTACTTTCTAATTGGTTGATTTGGATTTGAGAAAAATCACTCGACAGTTGTAAGGAGCTTGAGAGTGTTGATGAAACTTTTAGTTCATTGATGGAATCTTTGAAATCAAAGCTGAAGTTGATAGGGAAGTTTTTATCGAGTGCAATATCTGCAAGCGTCAGGTTTATATTGCTCAGGCTGATATCTTGATTGGCAGGAGCGGAGCGGAACTTTAATTCGGTATTTTTAATTTCAAGATTTTTAACTAAAAAATCCAGTTTACTCTGCGAGCCGTCTATTTCAGCTGTGCTTGCTTCTGCTGGCTGGTCTTTTTTTTCAATGTCTGGTGTGTTGGTTGACGATTCTGGGAGGATATTATTCCAGTTGGACTGTGTTTCACTTTTCTGAACCAAGTTAAGATTGAGGCCATCCACCAATATGGTTTCTACTTTTGGCTTGCCTTTGAAAATAGATTCTAATTCAACCTGTGCGAGTAATTGTTTAATTGAAGCAAACAGTTGCATGTCCTGATCTAAAACTTCGAGTTGATTTATGTTTATGCCAAGCGGCATCAGAGACCATGCAAGCTCTCCTTTGATGGAGAGATTAATGCCAGCGGCTTCTTTTGCCTGAGTTTCAATGTCGGGCTTAAACTCATTGGCATCATAAACGGCGAAAAAAATACCGATACAGGTAAGTAACAGCACAGGTAATGCAATTAAACTGGCTAAAATAATCTTGATGGCTTTTGGCATGAGGTTTCCTAGTCTGTCTGATCGGTGAGCAGGGCGTATCCTAACATGGCTTTTTGCCTCTGAACTGTTTATTATTCCGTGTCTGTTTATATAGTGGCTGATCGATTCTTCGTACGACTACTAAATATCAAGTTTCTTGATAACGCGACAAATATTATTGTTGCTAAAATACATGAATTAAGAGAGGAAAGCATGACTGTTAAAGTTAATATTGAGATAGACCGAGAGTTCACCGTTGGCGCAGATACGGATACCGTATTCGCTTTGTTGGCAGATGTACCTAAATCGGCTAGTCACTTTCCTAAAGTACAAGAATTGACTGACTTGGGCGAAAACTCTTTCAGGTGGGAAATGGAGAAAGTAGGTTTAGGTGATAGTGCTATTCAAACAATTTATGCTTGTAAGTATCTTCCAGATGCAGATGCTTGTTCAATCACATGGGAGCCAATTAAAGGTGAAGGTAATGGTATTGTGTCGGGTGTCTGGACGATTACTGAAAATGGCGAAGGTTCTCATATCGCGTTTGCAACTGAAGCAAAATTAACCTTACCCTTACCAGGTTTGTTGAAGTTAGCGATTAGCCCTGTGGTAAAACATGAGTTTAATTCAATGGTTGATCAGTATATTGATAACCTAAAAGGCGCGCTTGCCTAAATTGATTGTTTTAATATTTTAGATTTGTTGTAACGTCCTGGAGACAAAAATGGCTGATAGAAAAGCTCAAGTTGAACGTAATACACTTGAGACCCAAATAAAGGTGGCGATTAATTTAGACGGAACAGGTGCGGCTAAATTTGATACCGGCGTTCCTTTCTTGGAGCATATGCTCGATCAAATATGTCGCCATGGTTTGATTGATATCGATGCGGTAGCTAAAGGTGATTTACATATTGATGATCACCATACAGTTGAAGACCTGGGTATTACTTTAGGGCAAGCATTTGACAAAGCGGTCGGTGACAAAAAAGGCATTCGGCGATATGGTCATGCCTATGTGCCGCTTGATGAAGCCTTGTCGCGCGTGGTGATTGATTTTTCAGGTCGTCCTGGTCTCGAGATGAACGTGCCATTTGTTAAAGGTAGTGTGGGTGGTTTTGATTGTGATTTATTTCACGAGTTCTTCCACGGCTTTGTAAATCATGCCAAGGTATCTTTACATATAGATAACCTGAAAGGTAAAAATGCCCATCATCAGATTGAGACAGTTTTTAAAGCGTTTGGACGTGCATTACGTATGGCTTTAGAGCTTGATGACAGAATGGCGGGCATGATGCCATCTACCAAAGGTTCTTTATAACTTTTCTGTACTATTAATGACCAACACGATACTGGCCTCACTCGAGGTCAGTTGTTTTTTGAGAGTAAAACCATGAATTCTATTGCCATCATTGATTATGGTATGGGGAACCTACACTCGGTTTCAAAAGCTATTGAGCATGTTGCACCCAGTGCGAGTGTGATTGTCAGTTCGGATATTGAGGTGATAAGAGCAGCCGATAGAGTGATTTTGCCGGGCGTGGGTGCGATGAGAGATTGCATGGCTGAAATTCGACGTTTAGGTTTTGATGCTTTAGTGAAAGAGGTGTCTGCTGACAGGCCATTTTTAGGTATCTGTGTTGGTATGCAAGCACTGCTTGAGCATAGTGAAGAAAATGACGGGGTAGATTGTATCGGTGTATTTGAAGGCGAAGTGAAGCATTTTGGCGAGTCATTGATTGAATATAATACTCGCTTGAAAGTGCCGCACATGGGCTGGAATCAAGTTGAACAATCGGTTGACCACCCTTTATGGCAGAGTATTGAAGACCAAAGTCGCTTTTATTTTGTGCATAGTTATTACGTGCCCGGTGACACGACATCCGTTGTTGGCCGAACACAGTATGGTCATTCTATTGCAGCGTCAATGGCTAAAGATCATATGTTTGCCGTTCAATTTCACCCAGAAAAAAGTCAGCATTCAGGGCTGCAGTTGTTAAAGAATTTTGCTTCATGGGACGGTCGGCTGTAGTTATGGGTAGTTATCTGTTTCATTACCTGGTGGGTGTAAATTGGTTTTTATATCAATAAGTTAAAAATTTTGGGGAAGTAAATGGCCTTAGCAAAGAGAATTATTCCTTGTCTGGATGTTGATCAGGGGCGAGTGGTAAAAGGTGTGCAGTTTGTTGATATCCGAGATGCGGGTGACCCGGTAGAAGTCGCAAAAAAATATGATGAGCAGGGCGCTGATGAAATTACTTTTCTAGATATCACTGCCAGTCATGAAGGCCGCGACACCATGGTGAAAACGGTAGAAAAAATGGCCAGCCAAGTGTTTATCCCATTGACCGTTGGTGGTGGGATACGCAAGGTTGAAGATATTCGTTGTATGTTGAATGCTGGCGCTGACAAAGTGGCTATCAATACAGCAGCTGTTTTTAATCCCGAGTTTGTTAAAGAAGCCGCCCAGCGATTTGGTAGTCAGTGTATTGTGGTGGCGATTGATGCTAAAAAAGTTAGCAAAGAGGGTGAAGAGGATCGATGGGAGATATTTACCCATGGTGGTCGTAAGCCAACAGGCCTAGATGCAGTCGAATGGGCTATTAAAATGGCTGAGTATGGTGCGGGTGAAATCCTGTTAACCAGCATGGATCAAGACGGAATGAAAAACGGTTTTGACTTAGGTGTAACGCGGGCGATTACTGACAGTGTTTCTATTCCCGTTATCGCATCAGGTGGGGTCGGTAATTTACAGCACTTAGCGGATGGTGTGACGCTCGGTGGTGCTGATGCTGTATTAGCAGCCAGCATATTTCACTTCGGTGAGTATTCCGTTCAGGAAGCTAAGGCGCATATGGCTAAATGTGGTATTGAAATGCGACTTTGATCTGCTTTATTGCAGATCAAAGCGCGAGTTAGTTATTTGTTAATGGCTCTAAATTTTTGGCTTAACTGAGTTCAAATATTTCTTTTAGGTAAGTGTTCAAAAATTTTCCGTTTGGATCATAGTGCTGCCTGATGGCTTTAAAGTCGTTAAATCGAGGGTAGGCTTCGCTTATTTGTTTTGCAGAAAAGGTATTTAACTTACCCCAATGTGGTCGACCTTCATACTTTTGTAAAATAGGCTCGATCACTTTGAAGAAAGGTTGGTAGTCTTCCTCGAAATACCTGTGAACAGCAATTGAGACACTTTCACGCCCATGAAAAGGACTCATCCATGCGTCTTCTGAGTGAATAAATCGGCACTCAATGGGGAAAAACACTTCATCAAATTGGCTTTCAATGGCTTGCCTGATTTCTGCTAAGGCTTGCATCGCTGTTTCTGCTGGAAGGTGATACTCCATTTCATTAAAACGGACATTTCTTTCGGTGGCATAAATTGAGTAGGAGTGATCAATGATAGTGGTTGTTTCGATGGTTTTCATATAAGAGCCTAATATTAGCTCTCTTAGTTTGGATGACCATGACAAGTAATCTCTGGCTGTTTTTAAGTCCATAATGCCACTGTTACCGTCCAACTCTCCTTTTTCTTGTACTGCTTCTAATGTTTTATTGAGCTTGTCGGTTAGGATCATCCCTGTAAACGGGAAGTAGAAAAATTCGAAATTGCGGTTATCTTTTGCCATCTGATGCGCTTGAGCTGTACCTTCTTCAAAGCTCATCCAATTTGATTCTCTTTTGAGTTTGAAGGGGGCTGTATTTTGAAGCGTGACACTGGTGATAATACCTAAAGCGCCTAAGCTGACTTGTGCTGCTCTAAAAAGATCTGGGTTAGTCGATTCGCTACAGGTCTCAATGTCACCTGTCGCCGTCACTAACTCAATTTCTTTAATGTAGCTCGACATGCTGCCTAGAGACTGACCTGTTCCATGTGTGGCGGTACAGATTGCGCCAGACAAGGTTTGTTGGTCGATATCCGGCATGTTTATCAAGGCTTGATCTTGTTCGGCAAGCATTGGTCCAATTTCATTTAAGATGGTTCCGGCATAAATTGAGGCTGTTCTATTTGCCTTATCAGCCCTTTTTAAGCCAGCAATGCGTCTAATTGAAACTAGGGTATCGTCCGTCGGCACTAATCTAGAAAATGAGTGGCCAGCACCCACTGCACGTATATTGCCTTTGCTTCCTCTTATCAGTGTTTGAAGCTCAGCAACGTTGGACGGTGCAGCACGGAGTGACGGAAAACATTCTTGATTACCCGACCAGTTTCGCCAAGGGTATTTTTTGGTAGCTGCACTTGCTGGGGGAGGCATTGCAAATGCTGAAGTAGGTATCGAGCTAGCAATTGTGGTGGCAATTAATGATTTTATCAGGTGTCGACGGTTCATTTGGCTCTATCTCGATTCAATATTGGGTAATTTATATTTCTTTTAGCGCCGGCTTATTTACTCGGGTGGCTCATATAAAGAATTAGTGTCTTAACTTGTTCAGGGCTACACTCATAACATTGGCCCGCTGCCGGCATGCCCTTGAAGCCCAACATTGCATTATCCATGGTTAGATCCATACCCTTTTCTAAGATAGCCTTCCACGCAACCTGGTCTCCTGTTTGTGGTGCTTGAGTTGCCGAAATTGTATGGCAGTTCTTGCAGGTTCTCTGATAAATTGATTGCAATTCTGAGCTTAATGTAACTGCTTCAATAGGAAAATCGTTGTTTGAAGTGTCACTATTCTCAGAGCTGCATGAGCTTAAGAATACTGTCAGCAGAATAAATAAAATAGCGAATTTATAATTAATAACTGTCATTACGAAGTCCTATTGATTAAAAGCAAGATTAGCATAACATAAAACATGAAGAATATTCATGTTTTATGTTTTTAAGTCAAAATATGTGATGCATGTTAACATTGTTAAGTCTCAGACTAGAGCAACTTTCCCTTTCTTCTGCGAATTAAAAAGAGCTGATTTTTATTGTGAATCATTTGTGGTCGAGGTTTTTTGACCCGTCAGGAGCACTAAGTTAAAGATGTTGTTTATAAAGCTTTCCTGTTTATATTTCTTTTATTTTGCCTTGTTAGGTCTCCTTGCACCTTATTTAGGGCTATATCTGGATTCGCAAGGTTTTACGCTTTTTGAGATAGCTGAGTTAGCGTCTTTGCTGATGATGACAAAAATAATTGCGCCTTTACTTTGGGGGGGTTTAGCCGATAAGCACCAAAATAGTCTTTTTTTGGTGCGCTTTGGCTCAATAGGGTCAATGCTGAGTTTTTTGGGTTTTTTCTTTGCACAAACCTTTTGGGAGTACGGGCTAGTAATTCTTCTGTTCAGCTTTTTCTGGAATGCAATTTTACCTCAGATAGAGGTCATTACGTTATTCAACCTTAAAGGAAAACAGGATAGGTATAGTCAGATCAGGTTGTGGGGTTCTCTTGGCTTTATTAGTAGTGTTGCGACCGCTGGGGGGTTATTTCAATACACTGGATTGTCTTTGTTTCCAGTTTTCATGTTAGTAGTTTTTTGTTGCATTATCATGGTTAGTTTTTTTAAATTCTCTGAACCTGCATTGGCGCTGGTTCATCAAAAAGCAAAGGCAGGGTTAATTGAGCGACTGACTGATAATAACGTGTTGTTGTTTTTTATAATTTGCTTTCTTTTACAAGTATCTCATGGTGCTTACTACACTTATTTTAGTATTTTCCTCGAATCGTTGTCTTATAAAAAAATTGAAATCGGTGCATTGTGGAGCTTAGGCGTATTTGCTGAGGTGATTTTATTTGTCTACATGCATAGGTGGTTATCGCTACATTCCGTGAAAGCTATTATGCTTTTTTCTTTGTTGGTAACAGTGATTCGCTGGTATTTCACTGCTGAGTTTGCCTCAAATATTTATCTGCTAATTATGCTTCAGTGTCTCCATGCTTTTACTTTTGGCGCAATGCATTCAGCGGCCATCAAATTTGTACATCAGTCATTTCATTATCAGCATCAAGGACGCGCGCAAGCTTTGTATAGCAGCTTAGGCTTTGGTGCAGGTGGTGCTGTAGGGGCTTTTTTATGTGGCGTACTTATTATGGATGCACGCTATGAACTGATTTTTCAGTTTAGTGCATTAGTCGCATTAGTTGCATGTGTACTTTGTTTGCTGATGCGGATCGACCCTAATAATACCGTTCCCGAAACTAGAATTTAAGTTATGATTTTCTTCTTAGGGTCTTAAGTAGTGCCTGAAAGGAAGGTCATGTCTAGCACTACTCCACCTAGGGTAGAGCTTTAACGCAACAATATATGCGTTAGAGTAACTAAGCACCCATATCTTGTAGCGTTAATCTTACGCAATCTGGTCAAGCCCGCATACCGAACTTCTTGTTCTGTCACTAAGTAAAAAAAAATCTTCAGAAATTGGTTGATTATCAATTTAGCGTCTATGCTTCCTTTAATGTGTAAAAAAGTAATAAAACACGCTTTATTTTTAGGTTGTTGTTTTTAGTTCTTAAGCTGATATAAAAAATAACTCAGTATCAGTAGAAACAATAATCTATTTGCAAAAATATCAATGTAACGGAGTATCGTTCGATGACGAAAAAAACACAGCGGTTGCATCAGTTTGCTAAATTGCCCCTCGCTCTGGCAGTTGCAGCCTCAATGTCAACACCTGCAAGTGCATTTCAGTTTTATATGGGTGAAATGGAAGCTAACTTGGACACCTTTATAAGTGCTGGTGCAAGCTGGCGACTTGAAGATCCTGATGAATACCTTTATGGCGTAGGTAACGGCGGTAAAGGGGGGTCGATTAACAGTGATGACGGTACTCTGAATTTTGAAAAAAATAGTACTTACTCCAAAATCATTAAAGGTAATAGTGATTTCTTAGTAACGTATGGTGATTGGGGTGCTTTTGCTCGTGCCAGGTATTGGTATGACTTTGAACTGAAAGATGAAGGTAGGGCAACAGATGTAAATGGTTATACCCGTGAATTGAGCAAGGCGGGTAAAGCGAATGCGTCTGGTGGCGAGGTCATGGATGCTTATATCTGGAAGGATTTTTGGTTTGGTGAAATGCCACTGAATGTGCGACTTGGTAAGCAAGTGGTCAGTTGGGGTGAAAGTACATTTATCTTCAACGGCATCAACGTGATTAATCCTGTCGATATCGGGGTGATAAGAGCGCCAGGTGCTCAGATAAAAGAAGCCTTGATTCCGGTGAATATGCTCTATGGCTCATTGGGCTTAACCGATGATATTACCATTGAAGCGTTTATACAGCTTGAATATGAAAAAACCCGAATTGATGATTGTGGTACCTTTTTCTCTTCCAATGATTATGTTGCAGATGAGTGTGGTCCGGTTTATGTTCTAAATGCCTTATCTGAACAGACAAATAGAGAAGGTTTAGGCGGGGATCCTACTTTACCGACAAGGCTTACAAGAGGTGGAGACATTGAACCTGATGATACCGATCAGTTTGGTATCGCAGTACGTTGGTTTGCTCAAGAATTGAATGAAACAGAATTCGGTTTCTATTTTCTGCAATACCATAGCCGTGCACCCCTGGTTAGTGGTGTCGTAGCAACTGATTTACCTGCGTTTGATGCGGACGGTAATGTGACAGCTCCTCCTGATGGTGAAATCAGTACTCCTGAAATAGTATTAACTGGAGGTTACCAAGTTGAATACCCTGAGAAGATCCAGATGGGCGGCATCAGTTTTAATACCACCGGTCCTGGAGGCATTTCATTAGGCGGGGAATATAGTTTCAAGCATAATGTGCCTGTGCAGTTAAACTCCCCAGATTTAGTGGCGGGGGCTGCAGGCAAAGCATCGTCAATCGTGTTTCAAAACCGAGTTCCTGACGAGAATGATGATGGCGTAATAGATATGTCTGATGCAGTTGCTGCAGGATTTCTTGGTTCTTTCCAGAAAGGCTATGACCTTTTTGATGTCTCTCAGCTTCAATTCACCGCGATTAAATTTATTGACCAGTTTATGGGCGCGAGTCGGATGATCTTTGTCGGCGAAGTGGGGGGTACCTATGTGCATGATTTACCCGATGAAAGTGACATTCGTTATGGCAGATATGACCAATTAAGCTTTGGTGTGACTCCGGACTTTGACATCTTAGATGATGAGGGTGACCCTCTGACAGCTGATGAAGTATGTCTAAATAATAATTCAATAGGAACCTGTGATGTTGGTGGTTATGTGACCGACTTCTCTTGGGGTTACCGGTTTAGAACATCTTGGGTATACAACGATGTGTTTGCCGGGGTGAACCTCACACCGCAAATAGCGTGGAGTCAGG
>ENA-OSET01003540-OSET01003540.1-sediment-metagenome-genome-assembly--contig:-NODE-3540-length-14272-cov-64.194223_pt1 | contig 14272 bp, 20 predicted proteins | sample MGYA00237882_ERZ534229 | MGnify/ENA primary metagenome ERZ534229 (study PRJEB26408, sample SAMN06266212) | sediment metagenome | isolation source: Hudson Canyon methane seep mesocosm | place...
ATTGGCCTATTTGCAGCTTGGATTCCAACACCTGGACAAATGGCGATAGCGGCTGTTGCAGCATTTTATTTTAGAGCCAACTTACCCATTTCTGTTGCATTAGTATGGATTACCAATCCTCTCACTATGCCCCCCATGTTTTATTTTGCTTATATAGTTGGCTTATTTGCTTTGGGTGATACTCTTCCTGGTGATGAATTTGAATTTAACCTAGAGAGTATTTTATCTAGCTTAAGTGAAATCGGTGGACCATTTCTTTTCGGCTGTTTTATTCTAGGGGTTATTTCTTCTATTATTGGCTATTTTGGCATCCGTCTTTTTTGGCGCTATCATGTCAGTAAGCAGTGGAAAGATAGAGCCAACAAATAATATTAATCATCTTATAAGTTCTGCTAGCATTATTGCCTAGGACTGTAGAGACAAGACATACCTTGTCTCTACTTTAGATGGCTCCAGATAAAGAAGCCCCTCTATACAATCAAGCCATCTTCCATATGTAAAACTTTATCCATTCGCTTAGCCAAATCAATATCATGAGTTACCACTAAAAAGCTCACATGTAATTCCTGATTTAATTCCAACATTAACTGATAAATATGTTCTGCTGTTTTACTGTCTAAGTTGCCTGTAGGTTCATCAGCTAATACACATTTAGGGTTATTAATTAATGCTCTAGCTATTGCTGCACGTTGCCTTTCTCCACCAGATAACTCACCTGGCTTATGCTCTACTCTATGCCCAAGACCTACCCGCGTTAATATCTCTATAGATTTTTCACGCGCATTTTTTACAGACTGCCCTGCAATTAAAAGCGGCATAGCTACATTTTCTAAAATAGAAAACTCACCCAGTAAATGATGAAACTGATAAATAAATCCTAAAGAACGATTCCTTAATTTACTCAGTTTTGATGAGCTAATAGTACTAAGATTTTCACCATCTAAAATCACACTTCCTTGAGTTGGTTTTTCTAACCCCCCCAATAAATGCAATAAAGTGCTTTTTCCTGAACCTGAAGCTCCCATAATTGCAACACGCTCACCAGCATTGATAGATAAATCAACCCCTTTTAAAACACTAACATCCAAATCACCCTGCTGATAACGCATTTCCAATTGCTGACATTGTAAGATAACCGAATTATTCATATCTTAATACCTCGGCTGGATTCACTCTAGAGGCCTGCCAAGCAGGATAAAGTGTCGCGACTAAAGACAAAGAGAATGAAATACAGGCAATAGTAATAACATCCCTCCAAACTAATTCTGAAGGGACATCACTAATATAATAGACATCGGCAGCCATAAACTGCATACCAAAAAAACCTTCAATTGCAGGGATAATAGTTTCAATATTTAATGCAAGTAAAACACCACCTAGTGTCCCTAAAGCAGTGCCAATAATACCAATAATTCCACCTAAAACAATAAAGATACCCATCACCGACATATTTGATAAACCCTGCGTTTTTAAGATAGCTATATCTCCACGCTTATCAGTTACAACCATCACCAATGTTGAAACAATATTAAAAGCAGCAACAGCAACAATTAATAATAAAATAATAAACATTACCCGCTTTTCAGTTTTAATAGCCCTAAAGAAATTACTATGCGCTTTAGTCCAATCACTCACACTGTATTGGTTATAAAGTTCGTTGGCTAGGGTTTGAGTGATTTTAGGTGCATTAAATAAATCATCTAACTTAAGCCTTAGCCCATTTACCGCATCACCTAACCGGAATAACTTTTTAGCATCATCTATATGAATAAGTGCCATATTACGATCATATTCATACATACCTACTTGAAATATTCCCACCACAGTAAATCGTTTTAATCGTGGCAATATTCCAGCGGGGGTTGAATTAACCTGTGAGGTAATAATGGTTATTTTATCTCCCATCATCACACCTAAATAATTGGCTAATTCAGCGCCTAAGACTATTCCAAACTTACCTGCAACCAGATCAGGTAACTGTCCTGCTTTCATTTTATTAGAGACTTCTGAGACCTTTGGTTCAAGCTCAGGAATTACGCCTCTTAGCAATGTCCCACTTACACGCCGACCTGCATTAACCATAACCTGCCCTTTTATAAAGGGAGCAGAGCCTATAACATGCGCTTTATTAATGACCTCTTTTTCTAGCTTTTGCCAGTCATATAGCTTCCCACCTCGACCAGAAATAGTTGTATGTGCAGTCATCCCTAAAATACGTTCACGTAGCTCAGTTTCAAAACCATTCATTACAGATAATACGGCGATTAAAGCAGTTACGCCTAAGGCTATTCCTAAAACAGAAGTTAAGGTAATAAAAGAAATAAATTGGGTTCTTTGTTTGGCTCGCGTATATCGCAAGCCAATAAAGACAGTAAGGGGTTTAAACATAAGAAACTTTAAGCCTTTTTACACTGAGCACAAAAGCCATATAGATATAAACTATGGTCAGTTAGTTCATATCCTAAATCTTTAGCTATATCAATTTGACGTTGCTCTATCGTACTGTCAGCAAATTCATCTACTTTTCCACATTTCATACAGACAATATGATCATGATGATTTCCTTTATTCAATTCAAAAATGGAATTTCCACCTTCAAAATGATGACGTGTAACTAACCCTGCTGTTTCAAACTGCGTTAATACTCTATAAACAGTAGCTAGACCAATTTCTTCACCTTCACTCAGTAAAATCTTATAGACACTTTCAGCTGATAAATGCTTGTGATCAGTTTGTTTCTCAAGTATTTCTAAAATCTTTACCCGAGGCAAAGTAACCTTTAGCCCAACACTTCTTAAATCATTTGTTTCCAACAGCCATTCTCCATAAAAACATATTTTTCCAAAAACTAATTCATTATATTAGAAACATCTAATCATGTCTTCTTTTATCAAACCACGTAGCTACTTTATATAGGATTATCTTTAAACATACGGTATGATTTTCTTTATACGCTATTTAATTTAAAAAACCATGAGAAAATTCATTCGTCCGCTAGTACTCACTATAAGCATTATTTTATCAGGTTGTTCATCAATAATGAATAATCTTCCCGGTGTTTACACTTTGGATATTCAACAAGGAAATATGATCAGCCAAGAACAAATTGATCAACTTCGCCCACAAATGAGCAAACGGCAAGTTTTGTACATTATGGGCTCATCCATGTTAGTTGATGTTTTTCACCAAAAACGCTGGGATTATATTTATTCTGAACAACTGGGTGGCAAAGAAAGAACACAAAAAAGAATTTCTTTATTTTTTGTGAATGATAAATTAACTAGCGTACAAGGTGATTTAAGACCAAGCACAATGCCGGTTAAAAGAGAATCTAATGAATCTACTGTTGATATTCCTGAGCGTGCTTTTGAAAAAACATTATGGGAAAAACTCACAGGTTTTTTTAGTTCAGATGAGCCTAAAATAGTAAAAATTGAAGAAGATTTAGCCACTCAAAGTACAATGGAATAATAAATAACAATCAATTTCATCTAGCTAGATGAAATTGATTACTACTGAAATATAAAATACTCTACCTAGTCTTAACAGCTCTATTTCTTCTTGCATCCATAGGGTTTTGCACTAAAGGGCGATAGATTTCTATTCTATCGCCTGCTTTTACTTTGGCATCTAACTTACAAAGCTTCCCAAATACCCCCACGCTCATCTTTAGCAAATTAATTTCGGGAAATTCATTTAAAACGCCTGATTCATTTATTACTTGCTGAACAGTATTAGTTTCTGCAGCTGTAACAGAAAAAATCATCTGTTTGCTAGGGCTTGCAAAAGCAACTTCAATCTTATCCATAAACTTGCTTTGCTCTGTCTGTAAATGATTTAACCATAGTGTTACAAATTTGATTAAAAATAGCACCAAAAGCTAGACTGGCAAATTTCCCATGCATTTCAAACTCTAAATCCAGCGATATTTTGCTAGCATCTTCACGTAAAGGCATAAAATCCCACACCCCATCGAGTGAAGAAAAAGGCCCATCCAATAAAGTCATAAACATTTTTCCATGTCCATCACTGGTATTACGTGTTGCAAATGTTTTATTAAAGCCTCCTTTAGAAATATGTAATTCAGCTTCAACAATGTCACCTTCTCTTTTCAGAATTGTACTGCCACTGCACCATGGTAAAAAATCTGGATAAGATTCAATATCATCAACAATCGCAAACATTTGCTGAGCTGAATATTTGACCAAAGCACTTTTTTGTACGATGGACATTCTTACAACACTCCAAGAACTTGTAGAAAAACTAAGAAAACAGCTGCAGGCGCAACATAACTTGCTAGATACTTCCAAAGCATATACTGTTGCTCTGGTATGTCTAATTCAGCTCTCACATGTTTATCATGCATAATCCAAGCAGCAAATACAGCAATACAAAAACCACCAATAGGTAACATCAAATTAGCGGTTAAATAATCTAAGAAGTTAAAAATGGTTTTACCAAAGATTGTAAAATCAGACCATTCATTAAACGATAAGGCAACAGTAACACCAACTGCCCACGTTGCAACACCACTCATCACACTAGCTTTAACGCGTGAATATCCTTTATTTTCTACTAACCAAGCGACAACAGGTTCAATTAAAGAAATTGAAGATGTTAAAGCAGCAAAAACTAACAATACAAAAAACAGTATTCCAAATAACCAACCACCGGTCATATTGCCAAATGCAATGGGTAATGTTTGAAAAATCAACCCTGGGCCAGAACCTGGTTCTAAACCATTAGCAAAAACCAATGGAAAAATAGCTATACCTGCTAACAAAGCAACAATAGTATCTGCGCCTGCAATATATAAACTAGTTTTAACGATTGATACACCACTTGGCAAATAAGATCCATAAACCATAATAGCGCCCATACCTAGACCTAAGGTAAAAAAAGCATGTCCCATTGCAGTTAAAATGGCATCACCATCAATCTCACTAAAATCAGGACTAAAAAGGAAAGCCAGGCCTTGAAAGTAAGCTTCACCTGTAGACATTGCATAGGCAACCAATAATATTAATAAACCTAGTAATGTAGGCATTAATAATTGAACTGCCTTTTCAAGGCCGCCTTTAACACCTCGCATTACAACGCTCATAGTCGCAACCATAAACAGAGTATGCCAAAAAACCAACTGCATTGGACTTGCAATAAAGTCATCAAAAGTTGCTTTAACTTCTACTGCATCAGCAGAAAACCCACCAAAAATAGCTTTAAATACATAAGCATTAGCCCAACCAGCTATCACACTATAATAAGATAGGATTAACATACCTGCGATAACACCCATCCAACCTAGATAATGCCAGCTTTTATGAGCACCAGCTTCAGCAGATAAAGTTGTCAAGGTATTGATAGGGCTTTGTCTTCCTCGTCGCCCCATCATGGTTTCGGCGATCATAATAGGAATACCAATTGCAAGAACACAAGCCAAATAAACTAAAACAAAAGCTCCTCCTCCATTTTCACCCGTAATATAAGGGAATTTCCAAATATTACCCAAACCAACCGCTGAACCTGTCGCAGCCAGAATATAAGCGAATCTTGATGACCATTCTCCGTGTATCGATTTTGTATTTGCCATTTTTTGCTAAGCGTCCTAAAAAAACTAAATAGTTACGTTCATTATCTACTAATCAAGTAAAATACCAAAATATTTCCTTTCCGTCAGTTTAAAAAACACTTTCATTGCTATGGCTGGTAAAAAATCAAAGAAGAACAAACGTCAAGACAATACAATTGCCTTGAATAAACAAGCATCTCATGAGTTTTTTATTGAAGACACATTTGAAGCAGGTCTAGTGCTAGAAGGCTGGGAAGTAAAAAGCCTCCGTGAAGGCCGCATACAACTCAAAGAAAGTCATATTATTATTCATAAAGGTGAGGCATGGTTATTAGGTGCGCATATATCCCCTTTACTATCGGCTTCTACTCATATTGTTCCTGACAGAGTTAGACGTAAAAAATTACTGCTACATCAATATGAATTAGATAAATTAATCGGTGGTGTTGAACGTAAAGGTTATACCGTTGTACCACTTTCCATGTATTGGATAAAAGGACGTGCCAAACTTAAAATTGGCCTAGCAAAAGGTAAAAAATTACATGATAAACGTGCCGCATCAAAAGATAAAGATTGGCAACGTGATAAAGCACGGATTATGAAGCATGGGTAATTGATATAGAAACAGCATTAAGAAGTAATACACGATGCCGAAATTTCATCCAACAGACTCTTCAACAACATAAACGGTGCAACAAATGAGCACCGAAGAAGAAATAATAGAAGCCCTGCAAGGTGCAGCTATAGGCATAGCAGCAGCAACAGAACAACAACCCTAACAAAAGCCCCCAAAAAAAACACTCACCCTCTCCCGCGCGGCTTTTGCATTTTTTTGTGGATTGAATTAATTTTTGAAACTTGTTTATTTCTTGGGCGTAGATATTAAAGCGCTTAAAACGTTGTTGAAAATTTTGAATAACTCAGAAATTGAATTGGCGTTTGATGAATAACTAAAACCGCCATTTTACCGCCATTGTTTTATTAAAACCTGACCTATATCCTTGTAAATCAGCATCTTAATTGGGGTGGCGGGGCTTAATTAACGATTCATAAGATTGATTTATAAAGATAACTTAAACATCAAGATGAATTTTATTAGAGGTATATTGATGCACTAACATTTGAATTATATTTTGATAAGGAACGCCATTTTCTAAACTCTTTCTCTTAAGTTCATAAATATCATTCTCAGACAGTCTAATGGAAACCGCTTTTTTCTTCTCATGTTTTAAAAAATCTTGTAACTCAGCTAAACGAGGCTTAATATCGCCTTTACTTTTCCATTCATCATTTTCAACACTTTCAAGAATATCTTGTTCAAACTCATCTAAATTAAGACTTTTCATTTTTTTCCACCTTGTTATACCGCTTATTCATCTTTCGTGAAGGAATAATTGTTTTTAAAAACAGCGTTGTCTCATCTTCTACATAAGGCACTAGATAGACATAATCTTTAACCGTGATTAAGATGATAAAAATTGATTGATTTGGATACTTCTCTTTATTGGGGTGGATCAAGTCGTCTAATACTTGCCCCATTTCAATAGCAAGAATCACATCCTCAAAACCAATGCCTCTTTCAGCTTTTAGCAAGGCATTTTTCTCAGCTGAAAACCTTATCTGTTTATCTTTATACGCCATACATTGTATTTTAGTTTATCAAAACAACGCTATCAACAAATATTCACAAGCATTTAATCTATCATTTGGATTCAACAAACAACTTCAACCTTCTCCTGTCGCATTTTTTTCAAAATTTGGTGCAGTTTAAAAACGAATACAGATCTCCATGAGAGCACAACCTCCCACTAAATAAAAATTTCGTTTCAACTGAGTCTTAAATGTAACAGACTCAAGATAAGTAAATAAAAAGGTTCTAGTGATTTGGCATTCAAGATTACATATCCATTATTTAAATAAACAATGCTGCCTACGAAATAAAAAACAACTATACTAAGCTTATGAAAGAAAATAGCTTATTAAAAACCAATCGTTACTTAAAAGATTCCGACAAAGCGCAGCAACTAAAAACGCGAAGCATTGCCAGTTCGACTGCAATTGAAACAGGCGAATCTATTAAGGTTATCGAGCAAAAAATTAACCACCTGCATTCTTCTGCGTCTCGTGTAACACTTGCCTGAATATTGCTTTCATAGGTTTATAATTATCTAGTCCTGCCTGAATAGCTAAAAAATACTGTGCCTTTTTTTCATCCATCACAGAAAAATCCAGCATTGGCTGTCCCGCCTGCAACGCCATAATATTTGCTAATAGCCGAGATAGCCGTCCATTACCTTCTCTAAATGGGTGTACCAGAATCAATTCAATATGTACCTTAGCCAATGCATCAATTAACACCTCTTCAGCCATTCCTTTACAGGGCATGTAGGCAGATAAAAACTTCTTTTCAAAAATATTCATTAAGTTAGGAATAAGGTGTGCCGCTGCAAAATGAAATTCAGATTTACCCATATTCACTGATCTATAATGCCCAGCCCAATCATAGACATTTCCCAACCAACGACGGTGCCATTCACTTAAATCATCTGCGAAAATACTCTGTTCGTCCGTTATATCATCCAACACAATATCGGTTAATTGCACCAGTAAACCCAGCTCAACCTCATCCATATCATTTGGGTCGATAATATTTTAAAACCTTATCGTCAGAACCACCTTGAAACTGTCCTTCTGCAATATGTCCTGTTTCATAGCGATCAGTCATCGTTCACCGCAAGAATTTCTTCAACCGTTCTAAACTCATCTAATGCCGCTTGTAGTTGTTCAACAATCTCTTGCGCTAAAATTTCAGGAGCAGGTAAGTTTTCTGTATCTTCTAGTGATTCATCTTTTAACCAAAAAATATCCAGATTAGCTTTATCACGCGCTATTAATTCATCGTAATTAAAAGCCTTCCAACGTGAGGTTTCTTCGAGTTCTTGTCGTTGGCTGCGATCAACCGATTTAAAACAATCAATAAACTCAGCAAAGTCAGTTTTATTTAATCGATTTTGTTTTAAGGTTTTATGGACATTGGTTCTGTAATCATAAACCCATAACTCTTTAGTCCATGCGGTTTTTGATGCGGGTTTAGCATCAAAGAAAATTACATTCGCTTTAACCCCTTGGGCGTAAAAAATACCCGTGGGTAATCGCAATAAAGTGTGTACATCAAAACGCTGTAACAAGGTTTTACGTACCGTTTCGCCCGCGCCACCTTCAAACAATACATTATCAGGTACAACAACTGCTGCCTTACCATTGATCTTCAACATATTAGCAATATGCTGAACAAAGTTAAGCTGTTTATTTGAGGTTGTTGCCCAGAAATCTTCCCGTTCTATGGTCAGTTTTTCTTTTTCTGCTTTACCTGTTTTTTCATTAACAATAGTAATAGAACTTTTCTTACCAAACGGTGGATTAGCTAACACCATATCGACTAAATCATCACCGACTTCTTTGGCTAAAGCATCCGCCGAAATAATCGGGCATTCATCTCCACCAATACCGTGCAAATACAGGTTCATCGCGCATAAACGCACCACACTATCGACAATATCATTGCCTCGCATGGCATTTTCTTTAAGATGACGTTGTTCTTTTTTAGAAGTCGCCTGTTTAGCCATATAATCATGTGCCGCTAACAAAAAACCACCCGTGCCACTGGCAGGATCAGAAACTATATCCATTGGCTTAGGTTGCATGACTTCATCCATCGCTTCAATTAATGGACGAGGAGTAAAGTATTGCCCTGCTCCACCTTTTACATCCTGAGCATTACGCTCTAATAAACCTTCGTAAATTTCCCCTTTTACATCCGCTGGTAAAGTCGCCCATTGCTCTTTATCAATCATTTTGATCAAGCGTTCTAACTTGGCAGGGTCTTGAATCTTATTTTGCGCTTTACGGAAAATAGTCCCCAGCATACCGCTTTGTTTAGCTAAATTTTCTAAGGTATGGCGATATTGCAACTCTAAATCATCACCATCTAAGGCAGCTAATTTATTCCATGTATATTCTGCTGGTACTTTTTCTTTTTGACCAATTTGCTCACGCTCATCCGCCATTTTTAAGAAAATTAAATAGGTAATTTGCTCTACATAATCACCATACCCTACGCCGTCATCACGTAATACGTGGGCATAGTTCCAGACTTTGTTTACTATTTCTGCTGAGCTCAAAACTACTTATTCCTCATTTATACCCAATTATCTAAACGTAATGCTTCAACACGCTCAAATTCTTTTAAATTATTAGTTACTAAGATAAGTCCCTCACTACGTGCATGTCCTGCAATATGAAGATCATTAACACCTATCGTCTTACCTTTCTTTTCTAGATTACTTCGAATATCACCATAATGTGCCGAAGCTTTACTGGTGTAATCTAATACATCTAAACGCGATACAAAACTTTCAACCTGGCGTAAATTATGATCAGGTTGAGCACTTTTTTCCACACCATGCAATAACTCAGAAAGCGTGATACTAGAAATACACATTTGGCCTGCATGTTGATTAAAAGTGTCTAACACTTCTAATGGACGACGCTTAATAACATAAATAACAATATTGGTATCCAACATGTATTTCAGCATTAAAATGCCTCACGGATAGATTCAGTTTGTTCAGCTCTTTCTGATAAAAAATCATCACTGACTTTATCCTCACTTAAAAAGAAACTGTCCCAAGTATTTTCAATCGGGCTTAAAACACGTTCTTTACCTACTTTACGAATCATCACCCGCTTAACACTATCATCAAACCTTGCTTCAACAGGCAGTCGTATTGCCTGGGTTTTATTATTAACAAAAACCGAACCTTGTAGCATTTCGCCCCCTTTTCTCTCTATGTATAGAGATCAAGTATATACCTGATTCTATTTTCAGCAAAATTGAATATATGTTTCTCATAAAAATGTCTTTCACCTTCAGACATTAATAGCCTCATTTTCGATAAAAGCTTTTAACTCAGGACGCAAAACCTTTTCTGTGACTAAGTCAACGGACTTTCCTAGCTCATCTTCCAAAAGAAACTGCACACCAAAATATTGTTTAGATGTTGCAGGTCCATCGAAAGAAACAATAATATCTATATCGCTGTCTTCTCTGGCTTCGTCACGCACTGTAGAGTCAATCAACCCACTGTAGCTGGGAGCCTGAAGTGCCACATAATGGTAAAAAGAATGGATTGCCGCCAAGCGGACATTGCGACTACGAGCGCTTGTACCACGTTCATGTTGTAAATAATCAAGAAAAGCAATAATCATTGATGCATTTAATTCAGGGAATGATAATTTTTCTGGCGTTTTATGTAACTGTTTCTGAGCATAGCGTAGCAGCAAACAGAAAGTGTCACGATAACTCGCAATAGTGTGTGGGCTGACATTCTTTTGTTGCATCAACCATCCTGTAAAAAATGTTTCCAGTAATGCAGGAAATGTAATATTTGCACTCATGCTCGCTCCTCTTGTAAACGTAGTTCTGAACGTTGTAAAGCTAATTGAAGCAATTGTGGGGTAGCCGTGAGATACCAATAAGTATCACTCACTTTCACATGACCCAAGTAGGTTGAAAGTTCAGGGAGATGTTGATCCACATCAGCTCCATCCTGATACCAACGCAACAATGTCTGAACCGCAAATCGATGACGGAAATCATGTAATCGTGGACCATGACTATCTTTTATACCCCGCAAACCAATCTTTCGTGAGAGCTTGATAAAAGTAGCTCGCACAGTACAGGACACTAATCCTGCTCCTGTTTCAGAGACAAAAAAGCGGGAACTATAGGGGATCGGATATTGATGGTCACGTTTTAATGCATATTGATGAAGTGCCTGTTGAGTCGTAGCATGCAGCGGGAGCCAGCGAGATTTACCAAATTTGGTGTCACGGATCATTAACTCAGCTTGGGCAATATTTACATCTTTATTCTCAAGTGATACTAATTCACTAATTCTCATACCAGTCACTGCAAGTAAGCCAAAAACAGTGACATAAGTATGAGCACGCAGTCCAGTAGGTGAAGACAATTGGCCTGCGGCTTGAAGCAGTTGTTTGATTTCATGATCACTGTATATATAAGGTGATGCTCGATGTGTATGAAAGGGTAATAACCCTGTCGGTGGGATTTCTGTACGTGGATCAATTGAACTGCAAAATCGAGAAAATACACGGACTAAACTTAAGCATTTAGCCCATTCTGCAGGTTGAACGGTATGAGATTCAGTTGCCCATTTTACTGCCAAATCAGTGGTAATAAACTCGGCCTTCTGATGTTCAATAAAATCAATAAACCGGGGTAGTAGACGCTGAGCTTCAGACAACTTGAATCCCATTGCCAGACGAAGAGAGAGGTAGTCATTTAGAGCTTGACGTAAAGTATTCATACTTCACCACCTGGCCATGGAAATGCCAGTCTGCGTAAAGCTATCTCATCAACTTTGGCATAAATCTGTGTGGTATAAAGATTACGGTGTCTTAAAAGTTCACTAATCTCAGTCAGTGATGCACCCTCTCGAAGTAATCTGGTGGCCAGCGAATGACGTAGCAGATGTGCTCCCTTAAGTGCAGGATGAAGACCCGCTCTATTCAAGGCACGACATACAATAGTTCCTACAGCAGCACCATTGAAGAAGCCACGTAAGGGTGCTCTGAGCCGTACAAACACATGCCGTGTTGAACAACTTGGGCGGCCATTGCATAAGTAGTTGGCAATTGCTTGTCCAACTTCTTGTGGCAATGGAAGCTGATCTTTATGCCCACCTTTGCCACCAACAGTAATTATCCCTTCATCCCAATTGATATCATCCAAAGTGAGTGATGCCACTTCACCAGAGCGTAGACCTAATCGTGCCAACAACTGAAGAATTGCAAAATTACGGCGGCCTGCTGGTGTTTCTTGATTAACACTTTGCAACAAGAGTTCAACATCATCGGCTTTGATGAATTTTGGTAACGTTGATAATTGTCTTCGTGCGGGAGTCAATACACATTGCGCAAAGTTGGTATTTGTTATTCCTTGTTGGAGTAAAAACCGAAAAAAATTGCGTAAGCCTGAAGCGATCAATTGGGTATGTCCAGCACTATAATGGCGAGCCTGCTGTAACATAAAACCAGTGATCTCTGGCACATTCAATGCTTCTAGTTTTAGAGGCTTTGCTGCATAACAATGAAAGAGAAAATGCTCTACAGTATTGAGATAAGTTTGAATTGTTATGGGTGCCAGATTCCGATGGTCAATTAAATGTTGTTGAAACTCTTGTAGCAAATTGTCAATTGCTGGATTATTAACGACCTTAATCGGTTCAACAATGATACCTGTCATTCGAAGATAAGTGAGTAGTTTCACCAGAATGGCTCGATCATCACGATGAGGGCGCAAAGTTTGATAACGCTGCTGGAAAAAAGTATTGACGGGCTGTTCAGCAAGATCTGTTATCACAACTTGTTGCTGATGCATCCATGTTGTGAGATCAGCAAGCAAACGCATTGAGTATTTAATCGTCCACACGGCGTATCCTTGATAGGATAAATGCTTGACGAAGGCATCAATATGACCACCCAGCGGACCTTCTTGTAGGCGCTGCAAAATAATAGGATTAGGGAAATATAGTTTATTCATGATTGTCTCCTCTGTAACTGACCTGATGGTCATACAGATTAGACAATGGGATAATGCTTAGTGAGGTAACTTCAGTTTAGTAAGAACATCTTGAAATATATGGAGTTTTAATAACTGGGCTAGTGCAACTCAGCATTATTCGGTACTCGGGATTATGTCGAAGAGAGTGACAGGAAATCTTTTTTTTAACCTCATTTCCTGTGTTACAAGGTTGATCGTCTTCTGAACACCGCCACGATCAAGTGGTGATTCAGCAAGATGCGCACCTTCTAAACCCCGTGTACGATTGGGGAACATTAGCGTTGAATGTCGATGCAAAGACCAGAACTCACGCAACACTCGTAAAGTGTTTAAGGGCAAAGGTACAAGGCGATCCTTATTGCCTTTTGCATTACGAATATGTACCCGCATACGAGATGTATCAATATCTCCCACTTTCAGGTTTAAACCCTCGCCCAAACGCAACCCCATACTGTAAATCGTAAAATAGAACACTCGATAGCTCAGTTTACGTGTCGACATAAATAGCTGTTGCGCCTCTGCCACTGTGAGAATGTCGGGAATACGTGTACAACGTGGCGGTTTAATCATTGGCACATCAATCCACGGTTTATTCAGTACATGCGTATAGAAAAACTTTAAACCATAGAGGTCTAATTTCACTGCACTCCAGGATAGATTGCTTAAAAGCTCATGAAAATAATCCACCAGTTGATCTTGAGTTAAGTTATCAAGATGTCCTTCAAAATATGCCCCGATGCGACGAATAGCACGAGAATAGGCATCAATGGTTTTGGGTTGCAGGCCTTTAAGTTTTAGGTGCTTGCAGTGCAGAGAGTAATAATGGTTGAATTTTGATTCGATAGATGGTGTCATTACAGTGTAACCTCATGTTTAGTTTAATGAGCTGACAAATTACCCTGTTATGAGAATAAGGGGAAATGAGGTTACACTTTTTTCAGAGACGTAGTGGCTCTTTTCTCCGCGATAGCGGCTTCGTCCAACTATTGGTATTCTTCTTTAAAAAAAAAGCTTACAAGCTTCTTATTAACTCCGAAGGCTTATACTAAAAGCTCATA
>ENA-OSET01003541-OSET01003541.1-sediment-metagenome-genome-assembly--contig:-NODE-3541-length-14268-cov-2.664717_pt1 | contig 14268 bp, 10 predicted proteins | sample MGYA00237882_ERZ534229 | MGnify/ENA primary metagenome ERZ534229 (study PRJEB26408, sample SAMN06266212) | sediment metagenome | isolation source: Hudson Canyon methane seep mesocosm | place...
CCCGCCAAAAATATACTGATGCGCCTGAAACATTAGCATATTGCCAGGTGCTCGCAGAGAAGTTTGGTTTGAATGATCTAGCTTTGATGCAGACAGAAGTTGTTTCTACAGAATGGGACGAAACAACACGCCGTTGGACAGTCACGACGAATCGTCAAGATAATTTAAAAGCACGATATGTTGTTCACTCAAACGGACCATTAAACCGACCGAAGCTACCAGCAATAAAAGGCATTGGTGATTACAAGGGCCACACTTTTCACACCAGTCGATGGGATTATGACTATACCGGTGGTAACTCTCATGGCGGTCTAGATAAGTTGGCTGATAAACGCATCGCGATCATAGGTACAGGTGCAACTGCTGTTCAGTGTGTCCCCCATTTAGGCGCAGGTGCCAAAGAACTCTTCGTGTTCCAGAGAACCCCATCCTCCATTAGTGTACGTAATAACCAACCCACTGATCCAGATTGGTTAGGCACGCAAAAAAGTGGTTGGCAAAATGAACGACGAACTAACTTCGAATCTTTAATGACAGGTGCGCCAGTAAAAGAGGATCTGGTCAGCGACGGTTGGACCGAAGCATTTCGACGCTTGTTTGGGCAGCTTCGAGATGAAGCCCCATCAAAGTTAAAAATTGCAGGCTGGGCGCTCGGCGGGGCGTTCGATAAAAACATGTATCAGCTCGGACCAAAGCAATACCTGATGAACAAAGCTATGAAACACATGGATATTGAGCGCAAGATTGAGCTTGCTGATATGGCAAATATGGAAAGGGTACGAGCGCGTGCAGATGAGATGGTTCAAGACAAAGAAACAGCGGAATCGCTCAAGCCCTACTACCGTCAGTTTTGTAAGCGACCTTGTTTTCATGATGAATACTTGAAGACTTACAACTTACCAAACGTTCATCTAGTGGATACCGATGGCCAAGGAATCGACGAATTCACGGAGAACGGCGTTGTGTTTGGTGGCAAAGAATATGAGGTTGATTGTATTATATTTGCGACTGGCTTCGAGGTAGGCACTGACTACTCTAGGCGTGCTGGTTATGGCATATCCGGTGTGGATGGTTTAACCGTTTCAGAGAAATGGTCCAACGGTCTGTCGACTTTCCATGGTATGCATGCCAAGGGTTTCCCTAACTGTTTCTTTTTTGGACCAGCGCAATCTGCGTTCACTGCAACTTATACGTTTTCGTTAGATGAAAATGGTATTCATCTAGCGCATATATTAAGCGAAGCGAAGAAGCGTGGCGCAACAAGGATTGAAGCCAGCGCTGAAGCTGAAGCTGCGTGGGTGCAAACAATTATTGATAAGGCGCGTTTAACTGCAGATTTTCAGAGCACCTGTACGCCTGGTTATTACAACAACGAAGGTCATGTGAACGTTGCGCCTCAAAACAATTTCTATGGCGGCGGTCCCATTGAGTTCTTCAAACTAATGAAGAAATGGCGTAATGGTAAATTAGAAGGTCTCGAAGTTCGGAATTAGCACGTCTTTGACGTGTGCTGAGAATCTTAACTCGCGAGCAGAAGCGGGGACGTATAAACCTCGATTTCTGTGAACGGTCATTGATGACTATTGCTGATGATCATTGGAAACTAAGATTGTGCGAGGATTTAATACAAGGTCTTTGTCTCCCAATGGGCGACTGCAATTACAAGAGCCTTTTGGATAACAGGAATTTTTACGGTAGTGCCGGCTCAACGCGTATTGACAAATATGCAACGCCGATGATCCCCAAAGTATGACTTTGTTAGTAGTCTGATTTTTCGCAACCAGAACCAGCTAAAGAAACACAGACTTCAAAAGCTAAGCGATTGCGGCCACGAAAAACCGGCAAACTATCCAGATTATACTAGGTGTAAACGGGGAACTTGGCGCACAGTGCTTTAACCTTCTCTCGTACGCTATCGATAACGGCAACATTGTCGATGTCATCCAACACTTCGCAGATCCAGCCAACCAGCAGCGTCGATTCAGCCTCTTTAAAGCCTCGGGTGGTGATAGCGGGTGAGCCGAGACGCAGGCCGCTGGTCACGAAGGGAGACCTAGGGTCAGTCGGCACGGCATTCTTATTGACGGTAATGAACGCTTGGCCAAGCGCCAAATCGGCGGCTTTACCCGTGATGCCCTTATCAATCAGATCGAGTAGGAAAAGGTGATTTTCAGTGCCGCCAGATACGACATTGTAACCATTAGCGATAAACGCGGCGGCCATGGCCTTGGCATTTTTCACGACCTGCTGCTGATAGGTCTTAAACTCCGGTTCTAGCGCTTCCTTGAAGGCCACTGCCTTGGCCGCGATGACATGCATCAACGGCCCGCCCTGGCTGCCAGGGAATATCATTGAGTTAAACTTTTTGTCTAACTCCGGTTGGCCTTTGCTCAGAATCAAGCCGCCACGAGGACCGCCCAAGGTTTTATGTGTAGTGGTGGTGGTAACGTCAGCAATGTTAACTGGGCTTGGATATACGCCCCCGGCAACCAAACCGGCAACATGCGCCATATCCACGAAAAGATAAGCACCTACTTCATCAGCAATGTCTCTGAAACGCTGCCAATCAACCACTCTTGAGTACGCTGAAAAACCTGCCACAATCATTTTTGGCTTATGCTCTTTCGCTAGCGCTTCAACCTGATCGTAATCGATTTCACCTGTTTGCTCATTTAGGCCATATTGAATTGCATTGTAAATTCGACCCGAAAAGCTAACAGATGCGCCATGTGTCAAGTGACCACCATGAGCCAGACTCATACCTAAAATAGTGTCGCCTGGCTGACAAAGCGCCATATATACAGCAGCATTTGCTTGTGAACCAGAATGAGGCTGTACATTAGCAAAATCAGCACCAAACAATTCTTTTGCACGATCTATTGCTAACTGTTCAACAACATCAACATGCTCACACCCACCGTAGTAACGCTTACCCGGATAGCCTTCGGCATATTTGTTGGTTAACGCTGAACCTTGCGCTTCCATCACCCGAGGGCTGGTATAGTTTTCAGAAGCAATTAGTTCAATATGCTCTTCCTGACGCTTTGTTTCCGCATCAATTGCAAGCGCTATTTCATCATCAAAACCAGCTATAGTCATATCACGAGTAAACATTCATTGCCTCTGTCTTTAATTAGGGTGAGTCTGTAATTGTATATAATAGTTGATCGTTCAAAGATTGATCGATTAAAAAACGCGCCATTTTATATGATTTTTCTGTGAACTTCATCAACAATTTCTATGAAGCGCTTTTGTTTTGACCTGAAGCTCCTGCCGCACTTTTAGACCTGAAATAATGCATAACAGGGAACATGGCAAGCACACCAAGCAGCCCAGCTAGGACAAACAAATAGGTAAAGCCAAGTATACTGGCAATCACACCACTTAACGCACCCACTATACCTGAAATAAGCACCTGTATACTGGCCTGAACCGTGAAATCAGCCCCTTCATGCCCTACCCGGCATTGCGACATCATTAGTGAGAACAACACCACTGTCGATAAACCATCTACCGCTTGCTCAAATAATGCAATCACATACACGCCTTGCGTGCCCTCTGCACCATTAGCCACGAAAGCATAAGCCGCAATACCCACAGCTTGTAAAAAACAACCACTAATAAGTAATCTTTTTTGCCCCCAACGATAATATAAAATACCCGCAAGCACTGCGCCCAATAAGCCAAAAATTGATGACCAGAAAGTAAGCTCTGCAATATCACGCAATCCATAACCTTGATCAATCAGCATCGGTTTAATCATTGCGGAGCCTAATGAATCTGATATCTTATAGGTGACTAAGACCCATAACCACGCGCCCATGTTCACCTGTTTAAAAAACATCAAATACGTTTTTAAACCCATATTTTTAGGCTGCCCATTGATATGAGTATTTCTGACTTTCAAAAACAGACTAGGGATTAGCAACAACACCAGCAATATAGCTAACAAACGAAAACTCAGCGACCAGCCTAGTTGGTCAACCCCGACCAATAACAAGCTACCACTTAAAATCATTCCAAGCTTGAACCCTGCTACCTGTACACTATTCCCCAAACCGCGCCATTTTTCAGCCAATAACTTTACCGCTAAGCCATCAGTCGCAATATCCTGTGTCGCAGCAAAAGAATTCACCAGTACAACCCCCAGCAAAAACAACAATATATAAGGTCCAAATAAAGCGGCTTGCGTACTGAAAGATGCAAAAAACAAGATAGAAGCAAGCAACAACTGCATCAACACAACCCATAAGCGATACGCACCAAACTGGTCAACATACGGCGCCCACAAGAATTTCAAAGCCCACGGTAAGGCCAGTAATTTTAAAAGACCGATATACTGCAAAGCCACACCTTGGTCACGCATTAGAGCAGGCAAGGCATGCGCCAAAAATCCTGACGGCAAACCTTGCGAGAAATAGAGAGAGAATAGTATTAATAAGGAAGGAAGTGGTTGCATGCTTTCGGCTCATTAAAAATCATGCAAGTTTAAACAAAAAACCCTGCATTCGCAGGGCTTTTTGAGGAACCTCATTCAAAAATTAGGATTTAACTTTTTTGATAATTTCAAACAACTCATCCTTAAGCTGCAAGCGGCGCTTTTTTCTTTCATCTAAGTAATCATCAGCCGTATTCTCTACGCCCATTTCAATACGGTGAACTTCATGATCTGCATCATGATATTCTTCAAACAATTTGGCGAAATGCCGATCATTCATTTTAAGATGGTGAATGGCATCTCTATGCTCTGGTAACTCAGAAACCAAATCATGCTTTTCATTTAACATACTTCACACTCTCCTCAGGACTGATTTTATTGATCTTCTAAGTTCACTGTAAAAGAAGCCTGCAGCAAAAGAGATGACTTATATCAACTCACCAAAGCTTAATTTCAAAAAAAACAAGACACTTAAATACACATTTAAGTGACTATATGCGCTGTTATTGTAAGTGTTTGAATCAAAAGGTTATATCTTGTCAAAAAGACATTCAAGCAGTACGCAAGCGGGCATTTCTTCCCTACACTAATTTTAATCAATTAAAATTTTAAGGTCATTACATGCTAAAAAAGCTTATTACTCTTGGTTTATCCAGTTTATTCGCTGCTGGATCTGCCCAAGCAGGACTTATTAATCCAACAGGAGATATCAACAATTTAAACTTGCGCTGGGGACAAACCGAATCGAATCAGGTACAGGCATTTAATGAAGCACAAAACGTTCAGGTTAATGAAAACCAAGTTCAGGTCGATTTTTTATTGGGTGACAATTTTTTTGTAGGAGATTCCGTTCGAGGCATATATAACTCAAACAAGAACTTTTCTTTAGCTGCTGGTAATTATAACTCTCACCTTCTACATTTTGACCCTTTAGGCACCTCAAGCAGCAGTATTTTTAATACTAGTATAAGCTTTGAAGAAGAGATCGTTGCCGTTATTCTTGGCGGACAAACACTCAATGCTACTGACGAGATATTTGGTGGTATCAGCACTACCTACCAGAAAAATAACTCCCGCCGCTTAGAACCCCATGATTTTCTCACATTTGAAAACGCTAACACTCTGACACTGGATCGCTTGGCTGTTGGTAAGTATTGGATAGATAACGCCCGCGTGATTACCCAAGCCGTTCCAGAACCTGGTTCTATGGCCTTGCTAGGCCTAGGATTAATTGGATTGATCGGTACTCGTACTTTTCTTTCAAAAAAAGATAGCACATCCATATAAACAACACTGGCAGGCTACATTCCAAGCTGAAATAGACCTGCCAAGAACCTTCCTAACAACTAAATACCACTTTCCGCAGTTAAACAATTGCCATCCAAAGTAATTTTCGCTAAGTTTTGCCTACTTCATTTTTTACACGTCAAATTATGACACCTCCAAGGCAAGCACTATGGCGCAATACGTATTTACAATGAACAGGGTGGGCAAAGTTGTCCCACCAAAGAAAGAAATCCTGAAAGATATTTCTCTTTCTTTTTTTCCAGGTGCCAAAATTGGTGTCCTAGGTCTAAATGGCTCTGGTAAATCAACGCTCTTACGTATTATGGCAGGCATTGATAAAGACTATACCGGTGAAGCACGTCCTCAAACAGGCATCAATGTAGGGTATCTTTCACAAGAACCCGAACTTGATGAAACTAAAGATGTACGTGGCAATGTTGAAGAAGGCCTAAAAATTGTTAAGGATGCATTAACCCGCCTTGATCAAGTTTATGCCGAATACGCAGAGCCCGAAGCAGACTTTGACGCACTCGCAGCAGAACAAGCAAAATTAGAAGCTATCATTGAAACCTCTGACGGCCATAACCTTGAACGCACACTTGAAGTCGCTGCAGATGCATTAAGACTGCCCCCCTGGGATGCAGATGTTAAGAACCTTTCTGGTGGCGAAAAGCGTCGTGTCGCTTTGTGCCGATTACTACTCTCAAAACCTGACATGCTGTTACTGGATGAACCGACCAATCACCTTGATGCTGAAAGTGTTGCTTGGTTAGAGCGCTTCTTACATGACTACCCGGGTACCGTCGTCGCGATTACTCACGACCGCTATTTTTTGGATAACGTCGCTAGCTGGATTCTTGAACTTGATCGAGGCCATGGCATTCCTTTCGAGGGTAATTATTCACAGTGGCTTGAAGCAAAAGACAAACGCCTAGAACATGAAAAGAAACAAGACGATGCACGAAACCGTAGCATTAAGTCAGAGTTAGAGTGGGTCAAAAGTAACGCTAAAGGTCGTCATGCAAAAAGCAAAGCCCGCTTACAACGTTTTGCTGAACTTAGCTCGCAAGAAACCCAAAAACGCAACGAAACCATGGAGATTTACATTCCCCCTGGGCCTCGTTTAGGCGACTCCGTAATTGAGATCGACCATATTAGTAAAAAGTTCCAGGACAAACTGCTATTTGAAGACCTAAGCTTTACCATTCCACAAGGCTGCATTGTCGGCATTATCGGCGGTAACGGTGCAGGAAAGTCTACCTTATTCAGAATTATCTCAGGTGAAGAGAGTCCCGATAAGGGAGAGGTTAAGCTAGGTGAAACCGTTAAACTCGCCTATGTCGAGCAAAGCCGCGACTTAGATAATAGCAACACTGTATGGGAAGAAATTGGTGAAGGAAATGATATCATCCATATTGGCTCCTACCAAACCCCCTCTCGCGCCTATGCCAGTCGTTTTAACTTCAGAGGCAACGATCAGCAAAAGAAGGTTAACGAACTATCTGGCGGTGAAAGAAATCGCTTACATTTAGCCAAACTGCTTAAGCAAGGTGCGAATGTATTGCTTTTGGATGAGCCAACCAACGACCTTGATGTTGAAACACTTCGAGCATTAGAAGAAGCAGTTTTGGCTTTTCCAGGCTGCGCCGTAGTAATTTCTCACGATCGTTGGTTTTTAGACCGAATAGCCACACATATGCTCGCATTTGAAGGCGATAGTGAAGTCGTTTGGTTTGAAGGTAACTACAGCGAGTACGAAGAGGACCTAAAAAAGCGTAAAGGCGACAAGGCAAAAGAGCCAACAAGGATGAATTACAAAAAGCTTGCTTAAAAAGCCCTAAATCCAAGCTATAATTTGCACAAAAGGCTTATTCAACATATATTTTGAATAAGCCTTTAATTTCTGGTTCGAATCAGCCCTCGAAGGATACAAACATGACAGGCAACGACAATAACAACAAGAGCCAAGACGAACGGCGCCAGTTTAGCCGCATACTTTTTAATGCAGAATGTACCCTGCATCAAAATGACTTGGAATGGACCACAGAAGTACTCGATATATCAATGCGGGGTATCCTTCTGCATAAACCAGATCATTTTTGCTTAGACAAAGATGAACCTTACGAGGCGACCATCAACCTATCTGGCAGTGATAGCCACATCATCATGTCCCTTAACTTCTCGCATGAAGACAAAAGCACTTTGGGTTTTCGCTGTAAGTATATTGATATCGACAGCATGACACACCTAAAGCGATTGGTTGAATTAAATCTTGGTAGTGAAGATATTTTAAAAAGAGAGCTGGATGCTTTAACAATTATTTAAGTAGCATCGCTTAAAACTAAACCTAGGAACGCACAACGCTTTCCAACGATTAGCTTCAACAACGTTAAAACAAAGCATGCAGTAAATCAGGTAATTTCTTTATTAATACCACCTCCATACCCTCTATTTTCTGACGAGGCTTATTTCCATGCGGCACAATGGCTTTTTTAAAGCCGTGTTTTAATGCTTCCTGAATACGCTCCTGCCCACTGGGCACCGGGCGAACCTCTCCAGATAAACCCACCTCCCCAAACAAAACCAAATCTTGAGGCAGCGAAATACCTCGTAAACTTGAAACAATCGCAGCCAAACTAGCCAAATCGGTACTGGTTTCAATTGTTTTAACACCACCAACTAAATTGACAAAGACATCTTGATCCCCACACTGCACACCACCATGACGATGCAATACTGCCAACAACATAGATAAGCGATTTTGATCCAGTCCTAATGATACTCGTTTAGGGTAACTCCCTTGACTCTCATCCAATAGAGCCTGAAGCTCAACTAGTAAAGGCCGCGTGCCTTCCCATAGAACCGTGACAGCACTACCAGGCATCGCCTCATCACTACGACTCAAGAAAATTGCGCTTGGGTTTTTGACCTCCATCAGGCCTTTTTCAACCATCGCAAAAACCCCTATTTCATTCACAGCACCAAAACGGTTCTTTATCCCCCGGAGCGTTCTAAAACGTGAGTCACTAGACCCCTCCAGCATGATAGAACAATCAATCATGTGTTCCAGAACTTTTGGTCCGGCAATCGAGCCATCTTTGGTTACATGACCGACCAGAAATAACACCATGCCAGACTGCTTAGCCATACGTGTCAGCCTTGCCGCACACTCTCGAACTTGGGAAACACTGCCAGGCGCAGATTCAATCAAGTCAGTAGAAATAACCTGTATACTATCAACTACAAGAACACGTGGCTTCAATGAACCAAGCGTCGATTCAATAGCTTCAAGCCGTGTCTCTGAAAATAATTTCAAATTATCCGCATTCAAGCCCAAGCGTTTAGCACGCATAGCAACTTGTTGAAGTGACTCTTCACCTGTTACGTATAAAACATCCATATTGACGGCTAAAGAGCACATTGTTTGTAGCAAAAGTGTACTTTTACCTGCGCCAGGATGCCCTCCGACCAAGATTGCAGAACCTTGAACTAAGCCGCCACCTAATACTCGGTCAAATTCACTTATTCCAGAACTAAAGCGCGGCTGATCACGAAGATCGATAGAACCAAGGGTTTGAATTTCTGAAGAAGTGCCTGCGAAACCTGCTGAGCTATGGCCTCGCACGGTAGGTGATTTGGCTAATTTTATTTCTTTAATCGTATTCCACTGACCACAATCTGGACATTGACCTTGCCATTTAGTCAGATCTGAACCACAGTCAGTACAGACAAAGGCGGTCTTGTTTTTTGCCATTACTCATCCAACTCCGGCTTAATAAAATCTCGGTTAAATAAATCATCCCAACTGACATTAAAGCTGAAATCTATATCAGACCGCTGATTCCCAGTACTATCACCGTTATAATCGACCTGCAAACCTAAAGTGGAGTCACTTAATACCACTTTAATTTTCTCAAAACCCTGACCGAAAATTTCAAAGGTCCCAGCAAAAGGATATTTACTTTCCGAGTAGCCTATTACTTTTTCATCCAAAGATACCGTTAACAAACCGGGAAAGACTGAAGAAGATATACTTCCACCAAGCCTTAAATCAAATACATAAGTATCTAATTGAGGGCCTTGGAATTTTGCAATAGAGTAACCCTCCATGTTAAAAGTCTCTACACTTCCCTCCTGCTTAATTGTGGTTGTATAGTCACTATCCCGAATCTCATGAACAAAGCTCCTAAAATCCTTTGTCCCTTCAAACAAGTTGAGGTTTCCATCAATCATATAAGTGATGTCATCTTTTTTTACTGAAAACTGACTCAATGTTGCACTAAGCGTCTTTTCAAATCTCTGACATTCAACTTCTTCAACTTCTTTATCAACAACGCTAAATACTTGATCACCATAAACAGAAGTAATTGCTCCTTCAGGTGGTTCTGGTGGACGGTTAACAACAATAAGCGTTTCATCACGATCAATTATAAGACTTTCTGTCTCTCCTGATTCACCATCTACATCGATAAGCTCTACTTCCACATAGTCGATAAATTCATTAAAACGAATCTCATTTCCTGACATGGAAACAACTCCATCATTACCAACATCGCTCCCTAGATCTGACTGAAGGTTGGCAATACAAGTTTCTGTGTCTGCTACATCAAATCGTTCATTCAAGCCCTCAAGCTTGGTAATTTTCGCCGTAAGCGAACCATCATAAACCCACCCATTTTCTTGCACGCATTCATTATAGGTTACTGAAAGGCGGTCACCTACATACATCTTCTCACCTACATCACGAGAGCTACTGTAATTAGCTGTGCCGCCATTTTCACAATTGAAATCCTCACCCTCTACAGCTTCTTCAGGAAAGTCCTGATTATCTAAAAATTCGTAGATTGGAAGGTATAAATGTGTAAAAAAGGTAGATTGAACGACCCCCAGGGTTACTTCTTCCGTGTTATCTAGAGTGACATCTAGCGTTTTAGAATCGACATTGAATGGTTTATCATCTTGAAATATGTCCAGCTCATCTTTTATATCAGAACAAGCGATAAGAAATACTGAAAATGCCAAAATCACCAGTAACTGTAGTTTGAGTCTCATTGTTATTCCCTTGAGTATCTTACGTTCAACGGGTGATTGTATTAGAACTAATACGAAGGTTAAATGGGAGTGTGTTTCAAATGTGACGCGTGTGCAGCTATCCGCTCACATCTGAAACAATTAGGGTAGATTAAGCGTGGTATTGGGCGCTTAACTCATGCACAGCCTCAACAAATACACCGGCATTTTCTGGGTTAACAAACTGATGAATGCCATGCCCTAAATTAAATACATGCCCTTCACCTGAACCATAAGATTTAAGAATACGCGCGACTTCAGCCCGAATTTGATCTGGAGATGAATAGAGCACTGAAGGGTCCATATTCCCTTGCAAGGCAACTTTATCGCCTACCAAACTTCTGGCTTTGCCGATATCCATGGTCCAATCTAAGCCCAAAGCATCAGCACCAACAGCCGCCATATCAGGCAACCATAAACCTCCACCTTTGGTGAATAAAATCACAGGCACTTTACGCCCATCATATTCTCTAATTAGACCCGCTACAATTTTCTGCATATAAGCAAGCGAGAAGGTTTTATACGCTACGTCACTTAAGTTTCCACCCCAGGTATCAAAAATTTGCACAGCTTGCGCACCGGCTTTAATTTGCGCATTTAGGTAGTCAATAACAGATAAGGCTAATTTGTCCAGTAATTGGTGCATCACTTCTGGTTGAGAGTACATCATCGCTTTAATATGACGAAAATCTTTTGAACTACCGCCTTCAACCATATACGTCGCTAATGTCCAAGGACTACCTGAAAAGCCGATTAATGGCACGCGACCATTCAATTCCTTGCGGATCGTTGATACAGCATCCGTCACATAAGACAGATCTTTTTCAGTATTCGAAATCGGTAAAGCATCCACATCTTGCTCTGTGCGTACAATTTTACGAAAACGAGGCCCTTCTCCTTCTTCAAAATAAAGACCTTGCCCCATTGCATCAGGAATAGTCAAAATATCCGAAAAAAGAATCGCAGCATCTAAATTATAACGCTCCAAAGGCTGGATAGTGACTTCACACGCAAGCTCTTTATTCTTACACAAACTTAAAAAATCACCCGCCTTAGAGCGTGTTTCACGATATTCTGGCAAATAACGACCCGCCTGGCGCATCATCCAAACAGGGGTTACATCAACAGGCTCGTGTGCCAAAGCACGTAGAAAACGATCATTTTTTAACTCTGTCATACAGTTCTCTTTTAAATTGATAAAACTTAAGCGCTATAAACAAAAAAGGCACAGCTATTTAAACCGTGCCCTCTTAATTCACCCTCAATAACTAAACATCCAAAAAGTCTAGAATGCCTTCAGCCGCTTTACGGCCCTCGGCAATAGCGGTAACTACTAGGTCAGATCCTCTTACCATATCTCCACCGGCAAAAATTTTGGCATTTGATGTTTGGAAGGCATATTTGCTCTCTTCCGGAGCAACTACGCCACCCCAGTTATTCACATCAACCTGCACATCTTTAAGCCACTCTGGCGGATTTGGCTGAAAACCAAAGGCTATCAGCACTGCATCAGCGGATATAATTTCTTCGCTTCCCTCAATCACTTCAGGACGACGACGGCCGTTTTCATCAGGCTCACCCAGTTCAGTTTGCACAAACTTCACACCTTCAACCTTGTCGTCACCAATAATAGCCACAGGCTGACGATTAAACAGAAACTCAACACCTTCTTCTTTGGCGTTTTGAACTTCTTTTCTTGAGCCAGGCATATTAGCTTCATCACGACGATAACCACAAATAACTTGCTTGGCCTGCTGACGAATTGAGGTGCGATTACAGTCCATAGCGGTATCACCACCACCCAATACAACAACTCGCTTACCTGCAACATCAATAAAGTCTTCGGGCGACTTTTCAAAGCCCAAACGACGATTTACATTTGAGATAAGAAATGGCAATGCATCATAAACACCAGGTAAATCTTCACCTGGAAAGCCGCCTTTCATGTATTTATAGGTACCTAAACCCATGAAGACCGCATCGTAATCTTCAAGTAGGTTTTGAATAGTTATGTCTTGGCCAATTTCGGTATTTAAGCGAAATTCGATACCCATTTCAGTGAAGATTTCTCTTCGCTGCGACATAACATTTTTTTCAAGTTTGAACTCAGGGATACCAAAAGTCAGCAAGCCTCCAATTTCAGGATTCTTGTCAAATACCACCGGCTTTACACCATTACGAACCAAAATATCAGCACAACCCAGACCTGCAGGCCCGGCCCCAATAATCGCTACTTTTTTATCAGTCCATACAACATTTGACATATCTGGACGCCAGCCCATTGCAAAGGCCGTATCGGTAATGTATTTCTCGGCATTACCAATTGTCACTGCACCGAAGTCGTCGTTGAGTGTACAGGCACCTTCACACAAACGATCCTGCGGACACACTCGCCCACAAACTTCCGGAAGAGAATTCGTTTCATGGCTTAGATTGGCTGCCTCAAAAATATTCCCTTCGGAAATCAGCTTCAGCCAATTGGGGATAAAATTGTGTACCGGGCACTTCCACTCACAATAGGGATTGCCACACTCAAGACAGCGGTGAGCCTGGTGTTGCACCTCGGCTTGACTGTCTGGCTGATAAATCTCTACGAACTCACTGGTTCGCGATTTCATATCTTTTTTGTCGGGCTCTTTGCGACCTACATCGACAAACTGAAATACATTATTTAATCGTGCGTTCATTGGGCTTTACTCCTCCGCGGACTATTCGGTTCGTGATGTTGTGTTGTCCAAGAGGCTTTCGAGACTCGCAGCCTTTGGTTTCACCAACCAGAACTTACCCACGTAATCGCCAAACTCTTCCAGCAATTCGCGGCCCCATTCACTGCCGGTTTCCGACGTAAATGCTTCGATAACCGTCCTCAGGTGATGGCGATGGGCTTCCATCTCCTCTTGAGAAATACGGTGGATTTCTACCAATTCATTGTTGTAACGATCAACAAAACCTCGATCCATATCCAAGACGTAGGCAAAACCGCCCGTCATGCCCGCGCCAAAGTTTACGCCGGTTTTGCCGAGCACAGTAACCACACCGCCGGTCATATATTCACAACAGTGATCACCCGCGCCTTCTACCACAACATGCGCGCCTGAGTTGCGCACGCCACAGCGTTCGCCTGCAATACCAGCAGCATACAACTTGCCACCCGTCGCACCATACAGGCAGGTATTGCCCATGATTGATGTATCTTGAGAACGGAACTCACTCCCGGCCGGCGGTTGCAACACAATCTTGCCACCCGCCATACCTTTACCGACATAGTCGTTGGCATCACCCTCGATTTCCATGGTAATACCACGTGCCAGGAACGCGCCAAAGCTTTGTCCGGCAGAGCCGTTAAACTTAACGTTGATGGTGTTTTCTGGCAGGCCATCAGCTTTATATTTTTTAGACACTTCATTAGAGAGCATCGCACCCACAGTACGATCGGTATTGATAACCGCATATTCAAGATTAACCGGAGTTTG
>ENA-OSET01003543-OSET01003543.1-sediment-metagenome-genome-assembly--contig:-NODE-3543-length-14265-cov-3.350930_pt1 | contig 14265 bp, 9 predicted proteins | sample MGYA00237882_ERZ534229 | MGnify/ENA primary metagenome ERZ534229 (study PRJEB26408, sample SAMN06266212) | sediment metagenome | isolation source: Hudson Canyon methane seep mesocosm | place: USA:Hudson...
CTTGTCCATATGGGTTCACCTCAAAGCATTAGAACCTTTGTAAGGAGGCAAATTTGGCACTCTGAAAACTACATTAGAAATATCAGATCTTCGGTATATGACAAAATGTTCTGGATGATTCTAATTTACTTGGGAACACTTGCTGAATTGACATATTTATTTAGCATAAGTTTCACCAGCCTTATATTTCTTTTGATTAACCAAGCAATGCCCTTGGCTCTCTCTGTAAAACGAATTTTAAGAAGCAAGCAAAACCCCGCTAACATCACCCTACTTTTAAAAACAATCCTACTTGATAATCTATATCTAATAGGCCGTTCTATTGGCTTACTTAAAGGCCTTAAACCAAGGTTTAAACGGTCATAAGCTTAATCAAAATACAATTTAATCTCTTCACCTGAACCTTACATTAACCATTTTTGTGAATAGCGCCTCATTAACACTGTCTGAACACCTGTTTTTTTACATAAAATAACAGGTATTCAGACAAGAATTACGCTATCTTTTTGATTAAGTATTTCATGCTCAATTGTCGTAATTTGAACTATACTTAATCCAATTAGTTTTGTAGTTCAGCATACTTCTAAGTGTACCTGTTCAACCTAATCACTTTTAAGTATAAGCAATAAGATGCAATATAAAAATTGTGACTAAAATTAAATAATTACAGCATATCAAAATTGTTTAGCTGCGATTAAAATAGTAAATATCGATTGCTTTTAATTTTAAGCATAAGGATATATAGCACAATTTAATTACTAGGAAGCAGCCATGGATCGACTGAAAACCACTGAAACCTGGCCATCAAGAAACAACGGCCAATATTGATGTGGCAAAATATTTTAATCTTCAGGAGAATAATTATGAACAAAAGCGATCATAGCAAACTTGGCGCTAGTACAAACAAATTTTTCATCGCCCTAATCGCCTTAGCAATAAATAGTGTGAGCACGGTAAATGCCGAAGCTGTATTTGGCCCTCAATCTTCCGACAAGAACATCGAGTGGGATTTTGACTTTGTAGAGCGTTTTGACGGTTTACAAGATTGGGTTGCGAAATTAGAGAGCGAAGGGAATGTGGGTGAAGAGGCCAATGACGCACTTCGTTTACCTAAACTAGCTGACGGTTCTGAATCAGCCTGGACCTTTTATTCCAAGTGGGGAGAGTCTAGCTCTACTGAAAGATGGATTGGTGCTTACGGAGATAACCGCGTATGGAAAGGAACGAAATCAGCAGCCATAGATTTAGATAATGAAAATGGCCCGAGCCGCTTAGGTTTATTTCTACCTAATGGCTATAAAGACAAAGTGCATTATTTTTTTATGGTGAATATTCCCAAGAATGAATGGCCAACGTCTTGTATTGAGGGAAGCTGCCAGGGAGGAAATACCGGAGTTTATACCGAAGGATCAGATTATAGTTTCTTTGCATCTTGGAAGTTTATGACTTTTAACTATGGCTGTGAAACCCAAAACTGCTGGGATCATGCCCCACCAAACAGCGGTTATAGCCCCGTTTGGCACCAGATCTCGCATATTAAACAATTTAATTACACTACCTTTAGCTCTGAAGGGTTAACCAACATTGATCCTGGATTATTTATACATGAAGAGTCACCCGCTCATAACAGTGACGCTTGGGGATTTCTAGCCAGAAGCAATATGAATAACCTAGCCGGAGACTGGTTTGGTATTGAGTACAGCTACACCCAGACTGAAGACTGTAAAACCATTCACAATGTATGGCTATATGACAAACAAGGAAATGAAATAAAAGTAGTTGAAGACAAGGAATGGGACACTGAAGGCTGTCAGCCGGACTATACTTGGGATTTCTTTTTTCATGGCGGCAACAATAGCGGTACTTATCACTGGGGACCGACAATGAAATCTGTCTACTATATTGATGATGTTATTATTGATGACCAACGTATTGGACTTAAGTATTTTTCATTTATTGGAAACGAGTAAGCGTTTAAGAAACGCGCCAATGAATAGGACTAAACTTTAGTAAGCCCAGTATGAGCTAAGAGCCTTAGATATAAGCATCCAATATATTTGAATTTTATTGCTTAGCAATAACGGTTTATCGTTTTTTCTTAAAGTAAGCTCTTAAGAGTTTACTTAACACCTCGCAAGTAATTGATATAATTAATGATATCTAATAAGCGCGCTAACAAAATCCAAGCGTACATGCCCGTCATATTTAACATTTTGAGGTCGTTTTTTGAACGTGTTCACAACTGTAATGCACAATAGAACCATTACTTGTTTTCAATGCCCAGAATGAATATATTTCTATGCGCTAATAATAAATTGTTCTCATCACAGAGAAAAATGAGAGTAAATAAAGAGAAAAACAAAGCTCAGCCGTAAGTTTCGTAACGGAGTATCGAAAACTTGTATCAGTCGAACGGAAAAACAAAACAAAAACAGAAAAAAATTGGCACTTGGTCTAAATTAGTCGCGCTATGCACAAAAACGATGGGTGGCTACTACCGTTCAAACGGAACCATTGTCCGAAATATCGCATCAGGAAACTCCAATACTGATGACGAGTCTATTTTTGTTGAAACCAACGTTGAATTTGCTAGTGTGACTGAGCGAACGCATGCGCGTGTACGTCATCAAGAGACACAACGACAGGCAAATATTGAAGCTATTTTATCATTGGTTTCTGGACTGATGGGTGAAAAAGTCAGTATCAAAGCCGTTGACCCTGACTGGGCAAATATTTTCTTTAACTACGCACAAGATGTCAGTAATAAAAGTATGCAGAGTTTATGGGCTCGCGCGATGCTCTGCGAATTAAAACACGCTAGCTCTATTTCCAAGCGCAGCCTGAGTTTTCTATACCATTGTGACTTATGGGAAATCGCTGCGTTTAAAAAAGTGGCAAACTATGCTTTTATTGGCAGCAATGGCCACCCTTTTCTATTTCGTGCGAAAGCGCGCTCCGAAGAACAAGACGATATCTTTTCTGAGTCGCGCCTACTATCACATTGCATTAATGCAGGCATGATTGCTCCCGAACCGAAAGATCTGCTTGTTGGTTTTGAGTTTGAGTATGAAAAGAAAATGCACTGCGTCAGTCATGACTTCACCCCCGTAGGCCAAAGTGTTGGCTTTTACTTACAAGCTTTCTCTAAAACAGGTAGCGATTTAATGAAGCTGCTTGGTGGCCTTGAAGCCATCCCCTCCTCCAACCTACAACGAAGGATCGTGTGGGATTATTTATCAGACTTTGTCGATATTGAATCTGAATGTGAATGTGAAGAAGAAACTGCCTTAGCTGGATAGATTTTAGACAAACTTTGCATTTACCGCTTATTTTGTACACAAAAAAGAGTGATTGACTATTGACCCTATAGTCGGTTCTCCCTATTATTGCGCCTCGTCAGGATACACTATCGAAAATTAAAACAATAACAGGGATGATAAAGTCGAAGTAACTTACTAAAGTACTAGAATGTACTTAGGTAGTCTGCTTTTTTGGCGAATTGGAACTTGCCATAGTTTTAATTCCCCCTGCTTTGCCCTCCTATTTACATCGGTTCAACTACCCTGCATACACAGTAGCATTAACAAAATAGGATAAGCCTACGAGTTTTCTTATCAGCTATCAAAGCTCAAGGTATTAAATAGGGAAAGGAACATGTCTGCAGCCAAGTTAAGCGAGCATATACCAGTAAATCATTCTAATAGTCAGTCTAAAATTTTAGCTGAAAGAACTAAAATACTTAGCATAGTCTCTCGTAAAGCACAGGAAAAAACACTCACACTGCAAGAAACAAATGATTTATTTGCTAAGTTCAATGAAACCTACAATGCTAAAGATAAGTCTAACGAGGACGTTGATGAAAGCTGGGCTATTACATTACTTAAAGAGTGTGAACAAGAAGAACCCCTTCAGAGCGGTAAGAATAAAGTCCAAGCAATAAACCAATTCTCTACACGACGCGCTTCAAACAATAGTTTTGAGAATTGCTCAAGCAGGCTACAACTACAGCAAGACTTGCAACAGTCAAACAAAGTAGCTTTAACTGATGATAACGAATTCATCACTGTGGCCAAAAACATACAGGAACTACAAGTAAACCCACTTGAAAACCTGAGTTACAACCAACCTATTTATGAATTTAACAGAGAATTCCATACAAAAAGCCGGTTACTACTCAGCACAATTGCTGGACTAACAAGCATTGCCATACTTTCAATTATCTTAGGCCAAAACTGGCCTACATAAAATTTTATAATATAATAAGTCCAGTCTCTACAAACAGACTGACTACACAGAAAACGCTTGAGAAAATGAAATCTTAAGCGCATCACTTTGATGTAGCTGCAAACACCTTCTTCTTATCTTCCCCCCCCTTTCCGATACTTTACTTTAAAGCTTTATACGTCTATATATTGAGCTAAGAGTATCACTTTTCCCAAAACCACAGGGACAAAGAAATGAAAGCCAAATACTTTATCTCTTTTATTTTACTTATCGCCATTATAATCCCTACGTACTCATTAGCATCCCAAGCAAATCAACTTAAATTTTGCCATGAAGATGAAAATGCCTTTCCATGGGTTTTTTCTGAAAATAATCAAACAAAAGGCTTGGATATAAGGCTCATTCGTTTAGTTGAAAAAGAAATCGACATCCCGATCCAGCTCATATCACTTCCATGGAAGCGCTGCTTAGAATTTATGAAAACAAACCAAGTAGACGGTGCTTTTGCTGCGAGCTTCAAACAAGAAAGATTAACTATGGGGGTTTACCCAGTAAATAAGCGAGCAGAACTAGCCAAAGAAAAACGAATACATATGTCTAGCTACTCTCTTTACTTGCCACTGAAATCTAAATTGGAGTGGAATGGTTATAACTTCAAAAATTTAAAAGGCAAAATTTCTGCTCAACTAGGATTTTCCATTATAGACAAACTCACAATGCTGGGTGCTAGCGTTCGTGAAGTAAAAGGCCCAGAACGAGCTTTAAGAGATATTCTGTCAAAACGCTCTATTGGTGCAGCTATACAAACTGAGCGCGCTAATTATTTTTTAAATAACTCTAGTACTTTAAAAAATCATATAAAACAGCATGCTATCGCATTGGTTGAAAAACCTTACTATTTAATGCTTTCATTTAAACTTACCAAAAACCACCCAGAGTTATCGACGCTTATATGGAACATGGTAGAGAAGGTAAGAAATTCACATGAGATGGAAACATTATCAATAGATTTTTGGGAAACTATGAAACATAAATTTTGATACTCTCCCCCACATGAAGAAGGCATAAAAAAGGCGAGTAATAAACTCGCCTTCTCTAATAACCCAGTGTCGATTTACAAGTTAGCCTTGGTCACGACCTTTACCCGCAGCTATTCTCAAGCGCAATGCATTCAGCTTAATAAAGCCTTCCGCATCTTTTTGATCATATGATCCGCCATCATCTTCAAAGGTAGCAATACTTTCATCAAATAAAGTATCGTCCGACTTACGACCAACTACAGTTACATTACCCTTATACAGCTTCAGGCGTACAATACCATTCACATAGGTTTGAGTATTATCAATTAATGCTTGAAGTGCTTTTCGTTCAGGTGACCACCAATAGCCGTTATAAATTAATTCAGCATATTTAGACATGATGCTGTCTTTTAGGTGAGCAGACTCTTTGTCTAGCGTGATCGATTCAATAGCGCGATGCGCTTTGAGCATAATTGTGCCACCAGGTGTTTCATAACAGCCGCGTGATTTCATACCAATATAACGGTTTTCAACAATATCTAAACGACCAATACCATTATCACCACCCAATTTATTCAAGTTGGTCAATACGGTTGCAGGGCTTAATGCTTCACCATTAATTGAAACAATGTCACCTTTTTCATAGCCCAATTCAATATAAGTAGGAGTATCAGGTGCGTCTTCAGGTGAAACAGACCAACGCCACATATCATCTTCAGCCTCCTGCCATGGGTCCTCTAGAATATCGCCTTCGTAAGAAATATGCAGCAAGTTAGCATCCATTGAGTAAGGTGATTTCCCCTTCTTCTTCTCAACTTCAATACCGTGCTCATCACAGTAAGCTAATAAACTAGTACGAGAACTAAGGTCCCATTCACGCCACGGCGCTATCACTTGAACGCCAGGTTTAAGCGCATAGCCACCCAGTTCGAAACGAATTTGGTCGTTGCCTTTACCCGTCGCACCATGAGAGATCGCATCAGCACCTGTTTCATTGGCAATTTCAATCATGCGTTTTGCAATAAGAGGACGCGCAATAGAAGTCCCTAGCAAATACTCTCCTTCATAGATGGTATTCGCTCTAAACATTGGGTAGACATAGTCGCGAACAAACTCTTCTCTCACATCTTCAATATAAATCTCTTTTACGCCTAATGCTTCAGCTTTGGCTCGTGCAGGTTCAACTTCTTCACCCTGCCCTAAGTCAGCTGTGTATGTCACAACCTCACAGTTATATGTTTCCTGCAACCATTTAACGATGACAGAAGTATCTAAACCACCGGAGTAGGCTAAGACGACTTTGTTTATTTGTGACATATGAAGACTCCAAATTAATAGCTTCAAACGCCCCAGAAGGCTAATTCTGAAACGATAGGAAAGAAAAGGCGCTATTTTACTTGTACCTAGGCGGTAAACACAATAGAGATTAGCTTAATTCAGCGCACCATCAGGCGATTCATCACTTGGTGATGCCAGTATTTCACCTCTTACCAGGCGGACTGTCGTTCTGCGGTTCTTTGATTTATTATTCATGTTATTATTCTTGGCCGCTGGATAACGTTCCCCATGATAACGCGTGCGAATAAGTTCAGTAAATATACCTTCTGAAACCAAATAATCTCGCACAGCTTCTGCGCGCGCTTTAGACAAGCGACGGTTATAAATTCGTCTCCCACTGTTATCAGTATGGCCATCAACATAAATAGCAGTAACACTACTATCGGCATTCACATATAAAATAACCTTTTCCAAGGCAAGCTTGTCTGCGTGAGTTAAATTAGCTTTGTCTGTTTCAAAGTGAACACGCGTTCTTTCAACCTGCCTAAAATTAACAGGCAACAAACCCGAAATACATTCTAAATAGCTATCATAAACAGATAGAAAATTAATACTGTTTATATATAAACGTATTGACTCATCTTTATACCAAGCTTTACGGGTAAATGTAGGGGCCATACCTTCAAGTAACCCCTCCATCATCACAGTAGCTTTCTTTTTACCAACATTGATCGGCTTAGTACTATCCGTTACTTCAACATAACCTAAGTCATCAATAATATTGCCAGGTTTCCATGATGAAGCTTCTATTACCAGTGCAGCTTTTCCGGGTTTCATCGGATTTTTTACTGCAGAAGTTAAAAATCGAAGATCCTCACCCGCCTCATGGTAAAAAATACCTTTACCATAATGAGGAATTTCGTGAACCAAACTACACTCGAAAATAGAAGCTGAAAGATACCACTGACTTTGATCTAATTTTGCACCAATAGTCTTCGCACCTATACCAGGAGCACTTAGACATATAAGCAAAATAAACGCTGATAAGGTGTAGGAAAACTGAACGCTCTTCATAACTTACTTTAAAATCCTGGTTTTGGTAAAACTTTACCCTAGCAAATGGCAATTCTTTGCCCTATTTCATTTAAGGCTCTGATATACTTCTGATCGCAAGCGGAACTACAAGGATAAACCGTGCCGAATCATTCTGAGCAATCTAATCATTTAAATAAAAGCAATTCTCACGCCATATCTAAACGCTTTCGTGGTTTTTTACCCGTGGTAATTGATGTGGAAACTGCAGGCTTCAACTCCCAAACAGATGCCTTACTTGAAATAGCGGCTGTAATCATTGGCATGAAGTCGGACGGTTCTTTATATATGAAAGAAACCATTCACTGCAATGTAGAACCCTTTCGAGGTGCCAATCTCGAGCAGTCAGCCCTGGATTTTACAGGTATTGACCCTAAAAGCCCTTTCAGAAATGCATTAACTGAAAAAATGGCCTTGGATAAAATATTCACCCCCATTCGCAAAGCCTTAAAAGAAACCGGCTGTACCCGAGCGATTTTGGTTGGGCATAACTCATCCTTCGACCATGGCTTTGTTTTTGCTGCCGCAGAACGAACAGGTATAAAAAGAAACCCTTTCCACCAGTTTTCTTCGTTCGATACCAATACACTTTCTGCACTCGCTTTCGGGCAAACAGTACTCGCCAAAGCCTGTAGCATGGCAAGTATAGAATTTGATGGAAAAGAAGCCCATTCGGCAAAGTATGATACTGAAAAAACAGCTGAACTGTTCTGTAGAATAGTCAACAAATGGCAAAATCTGGGGGGGTGGCCGCTCTCTATGTAATCCCTTATAAAGAATACATATACAATCTATAAACAAAAAAATGCCGAGTATCGTACTCGGCATTTTTTTTACATGTTATAAGTTATAATTTAACTTATAACCCTTCTGAGTTCTCAGCTAGGTAAGAAGCAACACCCTCTGGCGATGCATCCATACCTTTATCACCTTTATTCCAACCTGCTGGGCAAACTTCGCCATGCTCTTCATGAAACTGAAGTGCGTCAACCAAACGAATTAATTCATCCATGTTACGACCTAATGGTAAATCATTAACGATTTGTGAACGAACCTGGCCTTCTTTATCAATTAGGAAAGCACCACGGTAAGCAACACCACCGTCTGACTCCACGTCATAGGCTTTACAGATATCATGATTCATATCAGCCGCTAAAGTATAAGCAACTGCACCAATACCGCCATTATTTACTGGCGTATTACGCCATGCATTGTGAGTGAAGTGTGAATCAATTGAAACACCAATCACTTCTACACCACGCGCTTTAAAGTCATCCATTCTGTGATCCAAAGCGATTAGCTCTGAAGGACATACAAATGTGAAGTCAAGTGGATAGAAAAATACTAAAGCATACTTGCCTTTAGTTGCTTCTGAAAATGAAAACTCATCAACAATCTGACCATCCGCTAGTACGGCTGGAACTGTAAAATCAGGTGCTTGCTTACCAACTAAAACGCTCATTATTATTTCTCCTTAAGGGAATTTGAGATACTAATTTGAGAAAGTAACGTGATTTGTCACGATCTTGGAAATTAGAGACAGAAAATGTAGGCTGATATCAGCTGCGCTTATAGTACACAGAGCGCCACGCTTATCCCACCAACAAATGATAGTAAATATTTATTAGAACGATAGAAAATAACTATCAGATAAGTATTATTAAACAAAAAAAGGGAAGCCGGCATTCTTGAAAAACACCGCACACTCCCCCTCATTATTTACTTAGTCAAACCAAAAACTACCAATGAATACCGCGCATAATCGCTGCAAAAGCAACCTGCTCTGTCGATACTTTTGGCTTACTTTCCTTGGCTTTACCTTGCGACGCTGCTGAATCAGGGAACATTTTAAAGCCCGTATTCATTACAATTTCACCTAGCTTAGGTGTAATTGCATGAAGCACAGACGCAAAAGTACCTATTCGCGTAGCAATACGCTTAGGACGATGAACAATTGCATCAGCAATCAAGTCAGCCGCTTCATCTGGTGATAAGGTTGGTACCGAATCATAAAGCTTGGTTGGACCAATCATTGGCGTTCTTACCAAAGGCATGTTGATTGTGGTGAAGGTCACGTTGCTGTCTGAAAATTCAGCTGCGGCACATCTTGAAAATGCATCTAATGCCGCTTTTGAAGAAACATAAGCTGAGAATCTAGGCGCATTAGTTAATACACCAATCGAAGATATATTTACAATATGGCCACGACGACGTTCAAGCATTGAGGGTGCAAAACCCATAATTAAACGTAGTGAACCAAAGAAGTTTAACTGCATGGTTCTTTCAAAATCGTGGAAACGATCAAAAGAATGACTAATCGCACGACGAATTGATCGACCTGCATTATTCACTAAGAAGTCAACATGGCCGTGATCTTTCAAAACAGCCTGAACAAATTGGTCACTGTTCTCCATATCGGCAAAATCACAACGATAAGCAAAAACAGTATCACTCTTGGCTTCTAATTCAGCTTTCACTTCATCAAGCGTTTCTTGCGTTCGGGCAGCGATACAAATAATTGCACCCGCTTCAGCTAATTTATGCGCTGTTGCCAAACCAATACCTGAAGTTGCACCAGTCACAACACAAACTTTACCTTCTACTGTACCTTTTAAAGTACGGTCTTTATATAAATCAGGGTCCAACTTACGTTCCCAGAAATCCCAAATAGCAGGGGCATAGTCTGAAAGACGTGGAACTTCAATACCCGTACCCTTTAGTACTCGCTCGGTTTCACGGGAGTCAAAACGTGTTGGGTAATTCAGAAATTCCATCGCTGACTGAGGAATACCAAAATCATTGAGTACCGCACCAGTAATACGTTTGATAGGCGGTAGACTCTTAATACCGTTACGAATCATGGGAGGAATAAACCCAAACATGCGCGAATCAACCCGCATCGTCATGGTGGGTGCATGGCCTGCTTTAGCAAAAATATTTAGAACTTCGCCAACCTTATATGGATCAGGGTCGGTTAAATGGAAGCACTTCTGGTCTTCGCCTTCAACATGAGAAATATGATCCAGCGCATCAACGATAAAATCAACTGGTACAATATTTAAACGACCACCTTCAATACCAATTGTTGGCATCCATTGTGGTAATACGCCACGAATTTTCTGCAGCATTTTGAAGAAATAATATGGGCCATCAACCTTATCAATCTCACCGGTTTCTGTGTGGCCAATCACCATACCAGGACGATATACACGCCATGGAATATTACACTCTTCACGTACAACCTTTTCAGACTCGTGTTTTGTTTGTAAATAAGGGTTATCTAATTTTTCCGCTTCCTCAAACATATCTTCACGGAAGGTCCCCTTATATAAACCTGCAGCAGCAATAGAGCTAACCTGATGGAAACAACCTGCTTCCATCGCTGTTGCCGCATCAACAGCGTTTCGAGTTCCCTGAACATTTACCGCCTGCTGTATTTCAGCAGATGCGTAAAGGTCATAAATAGCAGCAAGATGATAAAAGTGCTTAATATTGTTTTTCAATGTCGCCATATCGGTATCTGAAATACCCAGATTTGGCTCAGTAAGAGAACCAATAACTGCAACAACTTCATTTTTTGTAACACCTAATCGCTCTAGCAAAGCTTCATAACGATCAATACTTTTTTCTTGCACCAATAAATAGATAGTCTCATTACGATTCAATAGTTTCTCAACTAAAAAACGACCAATAAAACCGGTTCCTCCGGTTACGAAATAGCTCATTAATTTATACCCCAAAAATAATTAGACTTGTTGCGCTTCGATAAGAATTCGCTTACCAAATTCATTAAGATAAATATTTAATCCCTGCACTTGCTCTATTGAAATAAACGCCTGAATCAACACCAAATGCGACTACATCAAAGATACAACATAGTATAGAGCCTAATCATGACAGAGCAACGTTTAACATGCAGATTTATCGCTATTTTTCAATATATTTATAGGGCTTTTACTCTAATTTTTTAGCGCTATTCTAGATGGGCATTTACTAAATTTTGTTAACTTTTTCGAAAATCATATCCATAACCGTGTAAAACAAAATGCTTACTGACATAATGCAGAACGATAAAAACAAGCTTTGTTATATACCTTTTTGGAGTAAGACTGATCGTGCGTAAAGCCAAGTTATTTATAATTCCCATTGTTCTGATATGCGTAGCATTAATATGGCTATCACAAACAAGCCCCACTCAAAAAATCATTAAAAGTCCAAATGATCAAAAGAACTACCGGTCAATCACGCTCAATAATAAATTGGATGTTCTGCTAATTTCTGACCCGACTACAGACAAATCATCTGCGGCTCTAGATGTTAATATCGGCAGTGCAGACGACCCGATTGCATTTCAAGGTCTTGCACATTTTCTAGAGCATATGCTCTTTTTGGGCACACAAAAGTTTCCAAACCCTGATGAATATCAAAAATTTATCAGCGACCATGGCGGCACTCATAATGCATTCACATCACCAGAGCACACCAACTACTTCTTCGATATCAATTCCGATAATTTTGAACCGGCACTCGAACGATTCTCCGCTCAGTTTATTACGCCATTATTTAATGAAGAGTATGTCGATAGAGAAGTGAATGCTGTTCATTCAGAATATTCATCCAAAATAAAGGATGATGGTCGTCGTTTCTTTTCAGCCCTTAAAGCCATTCTTGCTAATGACCACCCTTATAAGAAGTTCTCTGTTGGAAACTTAGAAACCTTAAAAGACACACCTAATAAAAGTTTACGGGCCGCTTTATTAAGTTTTTATGATGCCCATTATTCAGCAAACGAAATGAAACTGGTGCTTTTAGGCAAAGAGCCTCTTAATACACTTCAAAAATGGGCTGAAGATAAGTTCTCAAGCATCCCAAATAAAGACCTAAATACAGTAGATATAGAAACACCTTTTTTCGCAGCTAACTTCTTACCAGCCAAAATAGAGGTTAACTCAATCATGGATAGAAGAAGCATGAGCATCGCTTTTCCAGTCCCCTCAGCTAAAAACCACAAAACCTCTCAGCCAGTTTCTTATTTGGCCAACCTAATTGGTCATGAAGGAAAAGGCAGTCTGCTTTCAGCCCTAAAAGCTAAAAAGCTAGTAGACTCGTTATCTGCAGGTGCACAATTCGATACTAGAAATGAAGCAATATTTACTATCACGATGAGCCTGACTGAAAACGGCCTTAAGCAACAAGAAGAAATTCTTGAAACATTTTTCGCCTACATAAAACTACTACGTGAAAAAGGCATTGAAAAACACTATTTTGATGAACAAGCTCAAATGCTTAACATCAGTTTTAACTATCAAGAGAAGTCAGAACCTATTCACTTAACAAGCTCACTCGCAGGCGCTCTGCAAACAAGTGATGCCGCTAATGTACTTTTTGAACGTTACAACTTGAGTGAATACAAACCCGAGCTTTATAAAAAGTATCTAGATCTACTTGTACCTTCTAATATGCTTGTGGCTGTTTCTGCCAAATCCATTAAAGGTGACTCAAAATCAAAATGGTTTGAAACACCTTATCAAGTGAAAACACTTCCTGTCGAGTTACTATCAAGACTAACAACACCTAAAGCAAACAGTAAGTTAGTCCTTCCAGAAGAAAATATTTTTATTCCTGATAATATTCAATTATTAGATATCGCCAACAATTTAAAACCCGAGCTAATTCAACAAACAGCAGGTTTGGATATTTGGTACTCAGCCGACACATCCTTTGGTACCCCTAAAGCCAATCTTTTCGTAACGATACGCTCACCAGCCACTATGCAATCAGCAAAAAGCCTTAACCTGACTGAATTAATGGTTTCTTTATTAAAAGATAGTTTGAATGAATTTAGCTATCCAGCTTACTTAGCAGGCTTACACTATGAGCTTTATAATCATATGCGCGGCATAACAATAAAAATAAGTGGCTATAATGACAAGCAAAGTACACTACTAAAAAAAATACTTGAAAGTTTTAAAGACAAACAATTCAATAGCGAACGCTTTAGCATTATTAAAGAACGGTTAAAACGTAAACTTGAAAATGCCAAGGACAAAAAACCTTACGAACAAGCGCTTTCAGAACTTCAGAGATCAATACTTCAGCCTTCTTGGAATGAAGATCAACGACTTGATGCCCTAGAGAATCTAGTACTTAATGATCTTGAAAACTTCAGGACAGAATTCTTTCAAACCATTGATACAGCAATTTTAAGCTCTGGTAATATTAGCCGCGACAGCACTTTGAAAGCTGGAGAGCAACTGCAAAACATCATACTGAAAGATAACAAGAAGCAAACAGTAAAACGCGCTGACGTAAATAACTTGAATGGTGAACAGGCATGGTATAAAAATATTCAAGTTGAACACCCTGACACAGGCTTTATATATTATATTCAGGGGAATGAAAAAAGTTTTAAAGAACGTGCAATGTTTTTATTGATCACGCAAATAATCTCAACAAACTACTATGCGCAAATCAGAACTGATAAACAGTTAGGTTATATTGTATTTGCTACAAACTTTAATATGCTGGAAGTACCCGGTTTAGCATTCATTGTACAATCACCGAATACAGACGGCCGAACATTATTTGATGAAACAAGTTTATTTTTACAACAGCAGGCAGAAAATATGGAGAAATTATCAGATGGAGATAT
>ENA-OSET01003548-OSET01003548.1-sediment-metagenome-genome-assembly--contig:-NODE-3548-length-14253-cov-3.627187_pt1 | contig 14253 bp, 15 predicted proteins | sample MGYA00237882_ERZ534229 | MGnify/ENA primary metagenome ERZ534229 (study PRJEB26408, sample SAMN06266212) | sediment metagenome | isolation source: Hudson Canyon methane seep mesocosm | place...
CAGTAAGCTATTTATAAGCAAACCAACTTTTATAAAACATGGAGTAGTGCATTATTGTGTGCCAAATATACCTGCGCGCTATGCTAGAACAGCTTCATTATCTATTAGCAATATATTTACCCCATATTTATTGAATATTGCAGAAGAAGGTGGTTTTGAAAATGCTGCACGTTTTGATAAGAGTCTTAGAAATGGAATGTATTTTTATCATGGAATTTTGACAAATAAAACAGTTGCTGATTGGTTTGAGATTCCATACCGAGATATAAATCTATTGATTCTTTAATTTTTGATTTATTTTACACTAAAAAAATTAAAGCTTTTAGCTGTATCGTCTTAAAATCAATTATTTTTGTAGATATATTTTAAACGATGTTAATTAAAAGAATTGGATATTTTTTAGTGGGAGTTTCGATTAGCTCTGTAGGAGTTTACTTTTTCTGGCAAAAGAAAAATGCAACTTTCGATTATGGCATGGACGCAAGAACTTTAAAAACCATCAGAATTAAAGAAAGACATTTTTCTGAAGATGCAAAAAAAGTAATGCTTCAATCTAATATTGATACCCTTAAAATATCAAAGATTTTATATAATGGAGATGTAGACTTTAGTCAAAGTAAACCTAGACAAAAACCTTGCGCTGAATATTATATCACAGGAAAAAAAGAACTAGAGAATTTTAGTTTATATGTTACGAGGTGTGATTCTATTGCAACCATAGAAAAAATTTACATTAATTAATTTTTTCTATCTTTTATAGAACAACCACTACTCTATTCATTAAGATTTAATACTTTTAAGGAATTTAATATAATCACAGTTTAAAAGTCTTTGGGTTTATTTAATTCCTGATGATAGTGAGCTTCAATTTTATCAACATTTTTTATGGTCTTTTTTATCCATTCAAAATATATAATTTCTTTTTCTGAATTATTAAGTTTCCAAATCGAGTTAGAGCTTCTAAGTTTAGTGGTAACATGCTGTAAAATAATTGCTGCAGCTGCAGAAATATTTAAACTTTCTGTAAAACCAACCATTGGAATTTTTAAAAAACCATCAGCATTATCTTTTACAATATCTGACACACCCTCTGCCTCTGATCCAAAAATAAATGCAGTTTTTTTATTAACATCAAAATTTTGGAGCAAACAAGAATCCGTGTGGGGTGTTGTAGCTATTATCTGATATCCTTTAACTTTTAGACGGTCTAAGCAAATTTTTGTGTTATTACCATCATTTTTATAACGATGTGAAGTGATCCATTTTTGAGAACCTTTTGCTACGTATTTAGAAACCCTATTTATATATCTATTTTCTATAATATGTAAATCTTGTATACCAAAAATATCACAAGTCCTATATACTGCACTAGAATTATGAGGTTGATAGATGTCCTCTAATACCAAAGTGAAATGCCTTGTTCTGTTATCTAATACTTTTTTGAAAGTAGTCTTTCTTTTTTCTGTTAAATAATTTTCAAAATAAGTTAATAGTTTTTTATCAATCATAAATACAAACTTATGATTTTATTATTATTTTTATAAAAATAGAAATTCTAATTAATTACAGATTTAAATAATGAAGAGATTAGTTGTTTTAACTGGAGCAGGAATTTCTGCAGAAAGCGGAATAAAAACATTTAGAGACGCAGATGGCTTATGGGAAGGTCACGATATAATGGAAGTAGCTTCTCCTGAAGGATTTAAAGCTAATCCTGAACTAGTTTTGGATTTTTACAATCAACGTAGAAGACAATTATTAAAAGTAAAACCAAATAAAGCGCACCTAAATTTAGTTTTATTAAAAAAACATTTTGATGTTAAAATTATTACACAAAATGTAGATAATCTGCATGAAAAAGCAGGCAGTACTAATATAACTCATTTACATGGAGAACTTTTAAAAGCAAGAAGTTCTGTAGATGAATCTTTAGTTTTAAATTGGGAAAAAGACTTAATTCTCGGGGATTTATGCAAATACAATAGTCAACTTAGACCACATATTGTATGGTTTGAAGAAATGGTACCAATGTTAGATAAAGCAATAGAAATTGTGCAAAAAGCTGACATTCTAGTAATTATTGGGACATCAATGAAAGTTTACCCTGCTTCTAGCTTAATAAATTATACCAAACATAACATCCCTATTTATTTTATAGATCCTAATCCTTCTATTTATAAAAATGATTTTAATAATCTTACAGTAATCAAAAAGGAAGCTAGTTTAGGTACAGATGAATTAATTCGACTTTTAAAGCTAAGAAATTTAAAAAATTAACTGGCTTCCTGAAAATGATCATAAATTTCCTTACACCCAAGACCCACAATAGCAAAACTTTTTTCCTTTGAGCTTGCTAAATTCATAAGTTGTCCTATTGCTTTTAAACCATTTTTATCAATTTCTTGGGTTTCATCAATATTCAAGAATATTTTATTCTTTTTATGGATTTTTGTAGTAAAATAGCTTATTAGTGAGTTTACATCTGAAGTAATAATCTTTCCTTTTAAGTGATAAATATTCTTCTTCTTTAAAATTTTTAGAGTCATAATTAATATATTTAAAGGTTAGTATGATATCAGCGAGATTAGCATCAATAGAATAAAAAACTAAAACTCTCTGTAGATTATAAAAAGATAACCATTAAATAATAAGTTATATGTAAATTTTCGACCTTTAGTTGTTAAAACTCGATGAATGATTATTTAAGAAAGGTAAATAAAAATAAATTAAAGTAAATCTAATCGTTTCATAAGCTCTGGCCTGTTAGATCTACTCACAGGAATAACATCTTTCTTAATTAATACACTATTATCTTCTATATCAATAATTTTTTTCACATTTATAATATAAGAACGATGTACTTTTAAAAATAGGGAATCAGGTAATTTTCCTTCAATTTTTTTAAGTGTAGAATGCACTACGTAATTTTTTTCATCTGTTTTTATATTGATATAATCTCCTTTAGCTTCAATTAAATAAATGGTTGGTAAATCAATTTTAATTAATCTACGATCTATATTTACATAAAAATCATTATCAGTAGAGTTATTGATTTTTATGTCAAATTTGTCTTGTGATAAACTCAGTTTTTCAGCCTTTTTAATTGCTTTTATAAAACGGGGTAACTCTATGGGCTTTAATAAATAATCAACTATAAAATCATATTCAAATGCCTCAATTGCAAACTGAGGATCTGCAGTAGTGAATATAATTTTTGGAGGATTTTTTAGTGTTTTTATAAAATCTAATCCACTAAAACCCGGCATATGAATATCTAAAAAAATTAAATCTATTTGATTTTCATTTAAATATTTTATGGCATCAATAGCACTAGAAAATTCTTGAACTAGATTTAATGATTTTATACTTTTGCAAAGCGTTTTAATAATAACCCTTGCCATTTTCTCATCATCTACAATTATGCAATTCATAAGGGAAAATTGTCTAAATAGTTTTTAAAAATTCTGATATAACCTCTAATACATTCTCAAAATATTCTTTTTGAGCATTATCTAAACGATGCTCTCTAAGACTTTTTTCAAAATTATTGGCTGTTTCATAGCTTGTTTCGAGTCCTAAAATACTAAATTTATGCTTAATTCTGTGAACATTATCTTCAATTTGTTTAAAATCTATATTTTTAGCACTAATGTGATATTTTTTTAGTTCATTAGGGAATTCAGTTTTAATCACATTTATCAACTCATTCCGAATTGATTCATTACCCCTAGATAATTTTTCTATATATTCTAGGTTTGGTTTTTCCATAGCTGTTTCTTTAAGGTAAATATAAAATTGGTTTCTATATTGGGTTTAGAATTTAGATAAATCTCTCCATCGTAAGCTTCAACAATTTTCTTAACAATAGATAATCCTATTCCTGTGGATTTATAATCATTTTCTAATTTATGAAATGCAATAAATATTTTATCGAAATAGTCTGTTTCTATACCTTTCCCATTGTCTATAATTGCAAATTTCCAAAAATCTCCATCTTCTTCAAATCTTATCTCTACAAAACCCTTATTACCTTTATCATTAAATTTCACAGCATTATCAATCAAATGGAAAAATAGAAGTTTCAATCTATATTGATCTCCATCAATAACTGGTAAACTTTCTGGAATAATAATATTAATATTATTTGTATTATTAATTGTTAAGATTACATTATCCAATAAATTATTTAAATCAATTTTAAATCGCTTTTTATCCACTTTTCCAATGGTGGAATATTCTAAAATCCCCTGAATAAGTGTATGCATTTTTTGAACATTATCCTTGATATGGGTTAACATTTCTGCTCCACCCTTGCCCAAGTTTTTCGAATAATCTTGCTGAATCCAATTGGATAAAGCGTCTATGCTTTGCAGAGGCGATTTTAAATCATGTGAAACCATGTGAGCATAATCATTTAACTCTTGATTCTGTCTTTCTAAGTTTACTAATAGCTTATCTTTTTCTTTATTTATTTCTATTATTTCTTTAGTTTGATTGTCAATAAAATCTACTAATTTTAAAGAGTCTGAACTTTCAACATTTTGACCTTCATCTAGATTATAAAATTTTAATGTATTTATTACATTATTTAATTTACTAATTATTTGTTTTTGTGATTCTGATTCTTCTATTAACTGCTGATTAGATTGGAAAAGTTCTTCTGAACTAATTGAAGCTGCCCTTTGAAGCATTGCAAATTGGTCATCTGAAGTATTATATGATCTATTTACCGCATCTAAGAAAATCTCCAAATCTTTATTAGAATGAAATTCTTTAGGTAAATATTTTCTTAATTGTCTTTTTAATAGAGAATTCATTACTCACTTATTAGGGTAATAGCCATGGTTTGATTATGTAATTGACAATTTATTTCCTCATTGAAAGGAGCAATTTCTCCATAAGAATAGAAACCGCAAACTGCAGCCTCTTTGCCTATTACTTCTATAACCTCTTCTACCTCTTCTTCCACTCTTTGATCTAAAACTAATTTTCTTCCAATACAACTGATTAAAATAGCCAATTCTGGTTTCTTTTGTCTGTGTGATAATGAGTTTTCAGCACAAACTTCTGCAGCATTCACAATTCTATCAACATTAGTCATCATTAATTGAACTTTTGAATTTTCCAGAATATCTCCTGCCAAAATCATAGAGTTTTCTTCTTCATTTATATTTAATATTGTTCTTACTACAGATTTGTTTTCATCTAAAGATTTCACTTTCAAAGGGTACAGCAGAGCAGCTCCAGGTAAATCTTTAGATTTTTCACCTAAATAAGTTTTGTACAAATCTAAAGCTGGTTTACCATCTAATTCATATAAAATATTATCTGTACTTTTGGTAACAACTCTTTCTGGACCAAAAGGTATCCAACCGCCATTTGTAGAAAAAGAAACTTCTAATGAATCTCCATAAAACCCTATTGCTACCAATTCACCTTCTTTGGGTTTTTCATTATAAGATGATAACGTAGTTTGAAACCTTGAACCATCACCACATAACGCTCCGGTAATAAGTAAGTTATTTTCTGTAGCAGAATTCATACCTATAGCCAATTGACTTCCATTAACAAAACTACCTTCTGAAACTACAAAAGCATATTTTAAATTTTTCTTGGGTAGTTTTTGAATTAATTCTTTACCAATTTTATAACTATCTATTTTGTGTTGACCGTTAGGTATACTGGAATGTGCAATTGAAAAAGTACTATTTTCGAACTCAATTGCGGTAATTATTATTGACTCTTCAATTACGGATGTAGACGTTATTTCGCCTGAAGTCGATCCAAAGACAATATGACCGTTTTTAAAAACATCTCTAATCTCGTCATATATACTATTCTCTTGTAACATATATCTGTTTCCAAAAACCAAAACTAAAGGATTAGTAAGTTTTTGTTTTTCTGATATATATTCTAACTTTTTATTTTTTTCTTTTTTTAATTGAACAACTTTCATTTTATTAAGGTAAAATAAATTTGGATTTTATATTAGTTTGATTTTTTATAACTTTCTACATAATTTAAATTTGATTTTTTATAAACTTATATTTAACGTAAATATAGCAGAATTTGTTCGTAAAAATTTTAAAACCCTAAAGACTTCTTAATTCATTTAAACTCCAATACGCTAAAACCGTTTCCATCTTCTTTACATAATCCTCATATTTCAAAGGTTTTAAAACATAACCTGACATTCCTGTCCTGTAACATTCTATTAAGTCTTTTTGATTACTAGATGTAGTTAAAATAATTACTGGAATATGCTTTAAATCATCATTTTGTTTTGTTATTTTTAAAAATTCAATTCCGCTTATTTTTGGCATATTTAAATCTAACAAAATGATATCAGGTAGTTTAGAAGTGCTTTCTAGGAATTTCAGGGCTTCCTCTCCATTATTGGCCTCTTGAATCGTATGCTCTAGGTCTAATAATGAAATGGTTCTTTTCATTTTCATTATTTCTATTAAATTATCTTCAACCAACAAGATTTTTAAAGACTTTTCCATATTTATTCTTACGCTGTTAAAACTTTACTTCTGTTAAAATAAGAGTATAGTAAATATTTATTCCGAGAAGCTTGTTTAAATGTATAAATCTAAAGTTAAAATGCCAAAAAGTATCGATGAATGGATTTGTTAAAAATTAATAGAAATGCTATTATTTATGAAGAAAGAGCACTAAAATAATTATAAATTTCACCTTTAGAAATAGAGCTTCCTTTTTCTATCAAATCAAAAATTTCCTTATTTCGTTCTATTTTATATTTTTTAGATCCTTTAAAAATATCTACAGAGTTATCTAACGGATTTTTCATCAACCACTCAAAACCTTCTTGTTTTAGCAAGTTAATATCCCAATTAACTTTAATTACAATTCTATGGATTTCATTTTCATCACATTTAAAAAAATTAGCTGTAGTTTCTGAAAAATGTTCTAAATAGTGTGTTTTAGATAATACATCCTCCCAAACAATATCTGAGAATATATTCATTTCTTGAATTGCTAAATTTGGTTTACCCTTTTTTATTTCATTCCATTCTTTAACATCTATACTTTGAGTTGCTAAAAATTGAGCAAACTCCTTATGTAGACTTTCAAACTGTTCTTTGGTAAGTTGTCTATATTTCATAATTATTTTTAGATACAAAAATCGTAAATACGGAATTTATTTGATCTTATTTTTGGAACATGATTTATAAATTTCTTCGTATACAGGTAAAATATTTTCTAAGGCAAAACGCTTTGTGTGTTCTTTTGCATTAAGTTTAAAACATTCTAATGTATCATTATTTTTTAATATGGCAATCGCATTTTTTGCCATATCAGAAACATCCCCTAAATTACTTAAGAAACCAGTTTTTCCATGAATATTTACCTCTGGTAAACCCCCAGTATTTGTGGATATCACTGCAGTTTTTGCAGCCATTGCTTCTAATGCTGCCAACCCAAAACTTTCCGTTTCAGAAGGCAAAATAAAAATATCAGAATAACATAAAATCTTATCAATTTCCGTACTATTTCCTAAAAAGAATACTTTATTTTTAATACCTAATTTCTTCGTTAATTGCTCTGCCTTTTTTCTCTCAGGCCCTTCTCCAATCATTAACAATTTAGCAGGCACTTCTTTTTGTACTTCATAAAAAACTTTAATTACGTCCTCCACTCTTTTTACGGGTCTAAAATTACTAATATGCGTTAGAATTCGCTCATTAGTTTTAGCCAAAGCACTTCGTTTACATTCTTCACCCTCTGCTTTACTGTATTTTTCAACATCAATAAAATTATAAACAACTTCAATTTTTTTATTTATATTAAAAAGATGGTTGGTAGTATCTTTCAAGTTATTTGAAACGGCTGTAACTACATCAGAATTATTGATACTAAATTCAACAGCAGTTTTATAAGTTGGATGACTACCCACCAAAGTAATATCTGTGCCATGTAGAGTGGTTACCACTCTAACAGAAATTCCTTTTTCTAATAACATTTGTTTCGCCATATATGCTGCATAAGCGTGTGGAATTGCATAATGAACATGTAAGACTTCTAAATCATATTTTTCTACCACCTCCACCATTTTACTTGATAAAGCTAACTCGTAAGGTTGATATTGAAATAATGGATATTCTTCCAGAACTACTTGATGAAAATGTAGTTTATGAGATAAAAAATCTAAACGAACTGGTTGATTGTAGGTAATAAAATGAACTTCATGACCTTTATCTGCTAATGCCATTCCTAATTCTGTTGCTACAACTCCACTTCCACCAAAGGTGGGATAACAAACAATACCTATTTTCATTTAGTAAAACTGATTTATTTGAGATTGTAAATATAATTCTATTATTCAGTTCGTTTCTAAATAAAAACATAAAAAAACCTGTAATAAAATTACAGGCTTGTGGTATAATACTATTCTAAAAAAGTTTGATACTAATAATCTCCTAAAGTAACTGGATTTTGAGCTAACGCACTTTCTAATTGATCATCATTTGGTGCTTTTCCATGCCAAGCATGTGTATGCATCATAAAATCTACTCCATTGCCCATTTCTGTATATAACAAAATACAAACTGGTTTTCCTTTTCCTGTTAACGACTTTGCCTCTGCTAAACCAGCTAAAATAGCCTCAACATCATTACCTTGCTTTACCTCTAAAACATCCCAACCAAAAGCTTCAAATTTTGCTTTTACACTTCCCATTGGTAAAACATCATCTGTAGCACCATCAATTTGCTTTCCATTTAAATCTATTGTAGCAATTAAATTGTCAACTTTTTTTCCTGATGCATACATAATTGCTTCCCAATTTTGACCTTCTTGCAATTCTCCATCACCATGTAAAGTATAGATTATTTTATCATCTCCATTTAATTTTTTGGCTTCTGCAGCACCTAAAGCCACTGACATCCCCTGACCTAAAGACCCTGATGCAATTCTAATTCCCTGCAAACCTTCATGAGTAGTTGGATGTCCTTGTAAACGAGAATCTATCAATCTAAAAGTTGATAACTCTTCTACTGGAAAAAATCCGCTGTGCGCCAAAACACTATAATATACGGGAGAAATATGACCATTTGATAAAAAGAATAAATCTTCATTTTTACCATCCATTTTAAAATCTGTAGAATAGTCCATTACTTCTTGATATAAGCAAGTAAAAAACTCGGCACAGCCCAAAGAACCTCCTGGGTGACCAGAATTAACTTTATGCACCATTCTTAAAATATCTCTACGAACTTGTTGTGTAAAATCTTGTAATTGTTGCGTTGTTGGCATTTTTATATTATTTATTGCACAGCAAAAATACAAAAGTGATTGAATTTGAAATACTATTCTAAAGTATTTATTTCAAATTTATTAACAAGTAATTAAGTGATTTTAAAAAATATATTTTTCTAAAAATTTAGAGAAGCCCTAAGTTTTTTGCTTCTTCTTTTTAGCAGCAGGAAATAACACATTATTTAAAATTAACCGATAACCAGGTGATGTTGGATGTAAATCTAATTCTGTTTTTGGATCTCCAACTCTATGCGTATAATCCTCAGGATCATGACCTCCATAAAAAGTAAACATTCCTTTACCTTTGGTGCCATGAATGTATTTTGCCTCTCCATTTACTTTATTTTCTCCTAAAACTAAAACATTCGATTTTATTGTATTTCTATCAAAAGAAGTTGTTTGCCCCATAAAACCTTTTACCAAAATAGTATGATTTTGAGTGAGCATTGTTGGCACTGGATCCCATTTTGCAGAAAATTCTATTAAGGAGAAATAATCTGATGTTTTGGGTATTCTTCGTTTTCGAGTCATATCAATGGAAGAAAATTCGTACGTGATTGGATTTCTTATCAAATCAAAATCTTTGAATGCAAACGTTTTATTGTAGTTTATTTTTGATTGATAATTAGGTTCTGATGCATCTCCGTCAAACATTGCTTCTGCAATATCTACTCCTTCTGCAGATAATGCAATATCAAAACTATCTGTAGCAGAACACATTGCAAACATAAAACCACCTCCAATTATATAATCTCTAATTTTTTTTGAAACTGCTAATTTTTCATCTGAAACTTTATTAAAACCTAATTCGTTAGCCAAACTTTCCGCATCTTTTTTTGCTTGAATATACCAAGGTGCAGTTCTAAATGAGCCATAAAATTTTCCATATTGACCTGTAAAATCTTCGTGATGTAAATGCAGCCATTCGTACAACAAGAGTTTGTCTGATAAAACTTCTCTATCATATACCACATCAAAAGGAATTTCTGCATAGGTCAAAACCATTGTTACAGCATCATCCCAAGGCATTTTATCTTTTGGCGAGTAAACTGCAATTTTTGGAGCCTTCTCCAAAGTTACTGCTTCTTGATTTGAAGATGGTGAAGCTATTTCTTGCAAAATTAACTGTGACCTTGCATCTGAAATAATTTGATAAGAAACTCCTCTAATCTTACATTCGTTCTCAATAGCTTTATTATTTTCTATTAAAAAAGCTCCTCCGTCATAATTTAACAACCATTTTGATTTTAAACCTGCCTCTAATCCAAAATAAACGATGCCGTAAGCTTTTAAATGATTTTTCTGATTATCATGATTCATAGGGACATAAATAAATGTAGCCCAAGCAGAGTTAGAGAGAAGTATAAATAAAAGTATTAGCTGCTTTTTCATCCCTCAAATGTAATAAAAAGGTTTTCATCTGTAATTTCTTTAACATTTTTTATATGTTTTAAATATTTTTAAGTTCATATCTTTAATTTTAAGAACTAATATTTTAAAAAATGGATTCAATTAACTGGGGAATTATTGGGTGTGGTAATGTTGCAGAAGTAAAAAGTGGCCCCGCTTTTCAGAAAATAAAAAACTCTAAACTAATTGCAGTTATGAGAAGAAACACTTTAAAGGCAGAAGATTTTGCAAAAAGACATAAAGTGCCTTTTTGGTATGATTCCGTAGATAAATTATTAAAAAACAACAGAATAAACGCTATTTACATTGCTACTCCTCCTTCAACTCATTTAGAAATCATAAAAAAATGCTTAGATGCTAAAAAATTTGTGTATTTAGAAAAACCAATAACCTTAAATTATGCTGAGGCAAAAGAATTGGATAATATTGTTGCTAAAAATGATAAGGTAGTTGTTGCTCATTATAGACGACGATTACCCGCTTTTGAAAAAGTAAAAGAGTTAATTGAAGCAAAAATTATTGGTAAAATACAATTTGTAGATCTACAAATTCTTCAATCTAAAAATAACAATATTATTGCAAAAACCGAAACGGACTGGAGGTTAAAACCTGAGGTTTCCGGTGGTGGATACTTTTATGATATAGCACCACATCAAATAGATTTAATGTATTATTATTTTGGCAAAATTAAAATAGCAAAAGGGTTTGGCACCTCATCAACCCACCAAAATGTAAATGATATTGTAAACGGAATTATTGAATTTAAAAATGGTATTCAATTTAGAGGAATTTGGAACTTTATTGCTTCGGATAAGGAGGTTAAAGACGAATGTAAAATCTATGGTGAAAAAGGCACTATCACTTTTTCTTTTTACGGAAAAAAAATAGTTGTATCTACTAATGAAGTTGAAGAAATTTTTCATTTTAAGAATCCAAAACACATTCAACAACCTATGATTGAGCAAACTGTAAACTATTTTCTAAATTTAGACAAAAATCCTTGTAATATAAAAGATGGTGTAACTGTTATGGAAGTAATGGAACTTTTTACCAAATAGAATTAGTTATATTTTAAAAAGGAACATCGTCATCACCAAAAGCATCTTTTGGCTCAATTCTTTGGTTCGGAGAAAACTCGTCATCAAAAGGGCTATTCATAGAAGACTGAAACTCAGAACTAAACCCTTCTTCCAAATCTGAGAATTTAGCTAAATGCCCAGTAAATTTTAGCCGAATATTATCTAAACCACCATTTCTATGCTTAGCTACAATAAATTCTCCTTGTCCTTCACAAGGTGTATGCTCGTCATCGTCCCATTCTGTCATTCCATAATATTCTGGTCTAAAAATAAAACTCACAATATCTGCATCTTGCTCAATAGCACCAGATTCACGTAAATCTGACAATAAAGGTCTTTTAGATCCTCCACGCGTTTCTACAGCTCTGGATAATTGAGACAAAGCGATTACGGGCACAGAAAGTTCTTTTGCTAAGGCCTTTAAATTTCTAGAAATTGTAGAAATTTCTTGTTCCCGGTTTCCTCCTCCTTTTCCATTTCCTCCAGCTGTCATCAATTGCAAATAATCAATTACAATAATTCTAACATTGTGTTGTGAAACCAAACGTCTTGCTTTTGCTCGTAAATCAAAGATTGATAAAGATGGAGTATCATCAATAAAAATGGGTGCATCAGATAATTTTTTAACTTTAACATTAAGTTGTTCCCATTCGTGGGGCTCTAAATTTCCTTTTCTTAATTTTTCTGATGTTAATCCAGTTTCTGAAGAAATCATCCTAGTAATTAATTGAACTGATGACATCTCTAAAGAAAATACTGCAACTGCATGATTAAAATCTATGGCCATATTTTTTGCCATTGAAATTACAAATGCTGTTTTACCCATACCCGGTCTAGCTGCAATAATAATTAAATCTGATGGTTGCCAACCAGAAGTTAAAGCATCTAATTTGGTAAAACCTGTGGCTAAACCAGACATTCCTTCTTGATTTCCAATTTCTTGAATTTTCTTTAGCGCTTGTTTCACCAAAGATCCTGCATCTTCTGAGCTCTTTTTTAAGTTTCCTTGCGTTACTTCAAATAATTTACCTTCAGCTTCATCCAATAAATCAAAAACATCTGTAGATTCATCATAAGAACTTTCTATAATTTCTGATGAAATTGAAATCAATTTACGTTGAATGTACTTTTGCAATATAATTCTTGCATGAAATTCAATGTGCGCAGAAGAAGCTACTTTCTGGGTCAAACGAATCAAATAAAAGTCGCCACCAACCATTTCTAGTTTTCCATTCTTTTTTAACAAGTTAGAAACCGTTAATAAGTCAATAGGTTGTGAATTTTGGAATAATTCGTAAATAACAGCATACACCTCTTGATGCTTTTGATCATAAAAAGCATCTGAATGTAAGATATCTATTACATCGTCAATCCCTTTTTTATCAATCATCATTGCACCCAAAACAGCTTCCTCTAATTCTAATGCCTGAGGTGGAATTTTACCTTTTTCAAGGCTGATAATTCTTGCTTTATCAATCTTTTTTCCTGCTATTGTATTCGTTTTTTCCATTGTTACAAATGTAATTTTTTAGGTTGAAAATACTTCATTAAAATCGACTTAATTTTGTGAACATTTATTGTAAACTAAATTGTTATTATCTTGTTAATAACCTTATAACTTAAAAATCATTTACTATTTTTACCACAATGAAATGGAATAAAAAACACATCTTTCTAGCTATATTTCTAGCTGTTCAAATTTTATTGATGCAATTCTTAGATATTAGTCCTGCATTTATAGAAAAATATTATTCGAACGGCATTTATCCATATATATCTTCATTTTTTAGAATTCTTTTAGGCTGGATCCCATTTTCTATTGGAGACCTTTTATTAGCTTTTGGAATCTTTATTTTCATTCGATTCATTTTTAGATTAGTAAAAAATAAATTCAGAAATTTTATTCCTAAAATGATTCATTTTTTTGCGGTTTTGTCAATAATTTATTTTTGTTTTTATCTATTTTGGGGGTTAAATTATTACAGAGAACCTTTGGCTAAAACTTTAAATTATAATCAAAATGAATACACTACTGAACAACTGTTAAAAGTTACTAAAAATATCATCAGCCAGCTAAATAAGTATCAAATAGAAATTACAAATAATGATACATTAAAGGTTAATAATCCATACAAACAGAAAGAAATGTACACAATGGCGGTTGAAGGTTATGAAAATTTAGAGATGGATTTTCCCATGCTTAAATATCAACATAAATCTGTAAAGAGCTCATTAATGAGTTTGTTGCAATCTTATAATGGCACATCAGGATACATGAATCCAATTACAGGAGAAGCTCAAGTCAACAATAGAATTCCAAAAACTAGTTACCCCACCACAACTTGTCACGAAATGGCACATCAAATTGGTTTCGCTGCCGAAAATGAAGCTAATTTTATAGGTTTTTTAGCCTCCAACTATAATGATGATATTTATTTTAAGTATGCCAGTTACAGAATGGCATTTGGCTATTGTATTTCAG
>ENA-OSET01003551-OSET01003551.1-sediment-metagenome-genome-assembly--contig:-NODE-3551-length-14239-cov-2.854964_pt1 | contig 14239 bp, 15 predicted proteins | sample MGYA00237882_ERZ534229 | MGnify/ENA primary metagenome ERZ534229 (study PRJEB26408, sample SAMN06266212) | sediment metagenome | isolation source: Hudson Canyon methane seep mesocosm | place...
ATACCAAATAACCAAATGGCCACAAGTTTATATTCTATATAAATTAAAAACATAGTTAAGACACACAACAATAAACTTCCTATCCCAAATATTTGCATCCAACGTGTTAACGTAAGTCTTAGCTTAAGGTTTTTAATTTGTCTGAGTAATGATTCATCTTTGTTATCTAAATAAACAGCATGTAAATTTCTAATTACTGCAGCGTAGGCTAAAAATCGGTTCGTGTAGGCTAACATGATTAAAGATATTGCCGAAAATAATAGTGCGGGTGTAGTTAATGTTAATGCTTCCATAGGATTACAAAATTAAATATTTTCTATACTTTTAGTGCATGAAAAAATATGTTATTTTTTTTATTGTTTTATTTTGCCTTAAGGGTAATTGTCAAAAACTTCCTGATGGCTTTACTTATTTATCAGAAATTGATCCAACTATAAAAAAAGAACTCAGATATTTCACCCCAAATAATTTTATTGGAATACCCATAGATGGATATAAAAAAAATAAGATTATTATCACAACTCCTGCAGCCAGGGCACTAAAAGAAATTCAAACTAAATTGATGCTTTCCGGACTAAGTATTAAAATTTTTGATGCCTACAGACCACAACAAGCTGTAAATCATTTTGTCAGATGGGCCAAAGTAATGAATGATACCTTAATGAAAAAAATATATTATCCAGATGTTCAAAAATCGGAGCTATTTACACTAGGTTTTATTGCATCTAAATCTGGCCATACAAGAGGCAGTACGATAGATCTTAGTATTGTTGATGTAAAAACAAACAAAGAAGTAGACATGGGTAGTTCTTATGATTTTTTTGGTGAAAAATCTCATCCATTTTATAAAAAAATTACTGAAGCTCAAATGAAAAATAGGATGTTACTTAGAACTATTATGATTAAAAATGGTTTTATACCCTATGATAATGAATGGTGGCACTTTACACTAAAAGATGAACCTTATCCAACTACTTACTTTAATTTTCTAATTGAATAAGTAACTTTTAACAAAATCTAAACGACTTACTATCATATCGGCATTATATTTGTACAGAATAAGATAAAACTACCAGTTGTTTTGAAGTCATTTAAAAATATCCTTTTTTACGTCTTTTTGCTCGTTAGCTTCCATGTATCTAGTCAAATAGATACCATTGCAGATTCTAATAAAAAAAATAGTGGAAAGAAAGTTATTCTTGCGGTTCCATCTAAAAAAATAAAAAAACCAATTTCTTTAGAAATTGGAAATAATGATGGTTTTAAAAAAGCATTTGACAACAAAAATAAGCAAGACGCAAAAAAGAAAAAAGAAGACGATTTAAATAACAAAGGAATTCTTTCAGCAGCAAAAATGTCTGAAGAACGTTTTTTAAAGTCTTGGAAGAAAATAAATGCTCCCTTTCCTAAGATAGATCAAGATCTTGGGAGTTTTAGAACCCAATCTGAATCTGTGCGAATTATTTGTAGAGATTTTCAATATCCAGATGGAGATAGAGTAACTATTACCATTAATGACATTCCTGTTATAAGAAACATCACCCTACAAGGTTCTTATCAAAGTTTTGATCTTCCATTACAGGTAGGAATTAATAAAATTGCCTTTATTGCATTAAACCAAGGAACTTCTGGTCCAAACACAGCTGGTTTTAAAGTTTTTGATGACTCTGGGAACGTTATTTCATCTAACGAATGGAATCTTGCTACTGGCGCTAAAGCCACTGTTATCATAGCAAAAGACAAATAAATACACCAAACGAAAACGTTGTAATTAATTTAATTACTACTACTTTTTTTATTCTACTTAATTCATTTATTTTTGTAGTAAGAATCCTTCAATTTAGCAGGATCCCTAATTTGAAAACAAACAACAAAAAAGAATGAAAAAAGTTACCAAGCAGACCTATATTAATTGGTATAAAGACATGTTATTTTGGAGAAAATTTGAAGATAAATTAGCTTCTGTCTATATCCAACAAAAAGTAAGAGGTTTCCTACATTTATACAATGGTCAAGAAGCTGTTTTAGCAGGTGCTTTACATGCTATGGACTTGTCTAAAGATAAAATGATTACTGCATACAGAAACCATGTTCAGCCCATTGGTATGGGAGAAGATCCAAAAAGAGTGATGGCAGAATTGTATGGAAAAGTAACGGGTACTTCTAAAGGAATGGGAGGCTCTATGCACATTTTTTCAAAAAAACACGGTTTTTATGGTGGTCATGGAATTGTAGGAGGTCAAATTCCTTTAGGAGCTGGTATTGCTTTTGGTGATAAATACAAAGGAAGCGATGGCGTTACCCTAACCTGTTTTGGAGATGGTGCTGCTAGACAGGGTTCTCTTCATGAAACTTTTAATATGGCTATGTTGTGGAAATTACCTGTAGTATTTATTGTTGAAAATAATGGATATGCCATGGGAACTTCTGTAGAAAGAACAGCAAACCATACAGATATCTGGAAATTAGGTTTAGGCTATGAAATGCCTTGTGGACCAGTAGATGGTATGAACCCTATTAAGGTTGCTGAAGCAGTAGATGAAGCCATACAGAGAGCAAGACGGGGTGATGGGCCAACATTTTTAGAAATGAAAACCTATCGTTACAGAGGTCATTCTATGTCTGACGCTCAACATTACAGAACTAAAGACGAAGTGGCAGAGTACAAGAAAATTGATCCAATAACACAAGTACTTGATATCATTAAAGATAAAAATTACGCTTCACTTGAAGAAATTGAAGAAATAAACCAACAAGTAAAAGACAAGGTTAAAGAATGTGAGAAATTCGCAGAAGAATCTCCATATCCAGAAATTAGTCAGTTACATGATGTGGTATACGAACAAAAAGATTATCCTTTTATCAAATAGCCCAATGTGGGTTTAAAGTATAGAATAACTCTTACTAATTTAGTTATTACTAATTAAAAAGGCAAGAGTAAAAAAATTAATTTAGGAATAAATATATGGCAATACTAGTAAATATGCCTCGCTTAAGTGACACCATGGAAGAAGGTGTTGTGGCAAAATGGTTAAAGCAAGTTGGCGATAAAATTGAAGAAGGAGATATTCTTGCTGAAATTGAAACTGACAAAGCAACTATGGAATTTGAATCTTTTAATGAAGGAACTTTATTGCATATTGGTGTTCAAGAAGGAGAAACATCTCCAGTAGATGTGCTTTTAGCCATTATTGGTGAAGAAGGAGAAGATATTTCAGAAATTTTGAATGGAGCAGCTGCAACTTCTCAAGAAGTAACATCTGAAGATACCACAAAAGAGATCTCTAAAGAGCAAAGCGCTACCGCTATTCCTGAGGGAGTTCAGGTAATTTCGATGCCTAGATTAAGTGATACCATGGAAGAAGGAACTGTTTCTTCATGGTTAGTTAATATTGGAGATAAAATAAAAGTTCCTGGAGTTGAAGCCTCTACAGGTTCACTTGGGCATGGAATTGCGATATCTATTGGAGTAGCATTAGCATCTAAAATAAAAAAAATCCAGAATAGAATTTTTGTAATAGTAGGAGATGGTGAGTGCAATGAAGGTACATTTTGGGAGTCAATGCTCTTAGGCGCCAATCATGATTTAGATAATTTGTGTTGTATTATTGATTATAACAGGTCTAACGATCGAGCATTAAAACTGGACTCTTTAGAGGAAAAACTTAATGCATTTGGTTGGAGTGTTGATGTAATTGACGGTCATGAACACAATGAAATAATTTGCTCTACCAATAATATTTGCCCTGGCAAACCGAAGGCTATAATTGCTAATACAATAAAAGGCTGTGGTGTTAAGGAAATGGAAAATAAAACCTAACAAGCCGCTGAAGTCCTTAATGAATAGAGACAGTGGGACTGAAGTATTAATGTACCTTTCTTAAGATAATGCAGTGAAAGGGATGGTCCCCCTTTTATACAAAGTTACTTCTCGGAGTTCAGTCAATGACTGCATGAACTATTTGTATAAAGCATTAGCATTAATCAGTGTTTTTATTTTTTTATAAACATCCGCTAAGTCAGTCGAAACTCAGCAAATATAATTAATGAAATGTCAAAAAAAACAAATATAAAATCTGACTTACAAGGTATTAATAGTTTAGTTGTTAATGCTACTTTAGAAGTAACTAATTTGGTAGAAGACATGCACAATAAAATTGTCCATCCTTCTTTTTTACCATCGACTCCTATTCAAAAATTGGTTACCAATATTGCTGGTTTCACCTATAAAAATATTAGATGGAGTACAAAGTTTATTGGTGGTGGTTTAGATAAAATATTAGGCAAATTAGATCCAGTAATTGGAAACCTAAAGGCAACTCCAGAAAGTGAAGCAATTCGCGCTGCTTTAAATGGTGTGATAGGTGATTACCTAGAAGAGAAGGAAAACTCATTAAAAATTACGATGCAATTCCGGCATCATTCTAAGCCTGTAAAAATTGATAGTAAAAGTCTAGGTGTTACGTATCCCAATATTAATGGTAAAATTCTTGTGATGGTTCATGGTTCTTGTATGAATGATATTCAATGGACACGAAAAGAACATAACCATGGATTAATGCTAGCAAAAGAACTCGATAAAACAGCTATGTATCTTAACTATAACAGTGGGCTACATATCTCTACCAATGGGCAAAAATTTAATGAATTATTAGAAAAGTTAATATCTCATTGGCCAGTTCCAGTTGAAGAACTAGTTATCGTTGCTCATAGCATGGGCGGTTTGGTTGCTCGAAGCGCAGTACATTATGGACAAAAAAAAACATGGGTAAAACATCTTAAGAAAATTGTATTTTTAGGAACTCCTCATCATGGAACTCCTTTAGAGAGAACAGGTAATTACTTAGATATTACCCTAGAATCTATTCCTTATACTAAACCCTTTGCTCGATTAGCAAAGATAAGAAGTGCCGGGGTTACAGATTTAAGATATGGAAATATAATTGATGAAGATTGGGAAAACAATGATCGGTTTGAATTTAAAGGTGATCAAAGACAAAATATTCCCCTCCCTAAAAAGACAGACTCTTATTCTATAGCTGCATCTATTGGAAAATCAAACGCTACTATTTCTAACAAAATAGTTGGAGATACCCTAGTAGGGGTGAAAAGTGCTCTAGGTCAGCATAATGATACTAATAAAGATTTACACTTTAAAAAGAAAAATACTTGGATTGCTTATGAAAATAGTCATCTAGATTTATTGAACAATCCTAATGTTTATAGTAAAATAAAAGAGTGGTTTGTTTGATAAAGAATACTAAACTATCTCAGAAAATGAATCGCCGATTCATAGAAATCTTTTTGATTTTCAGCATGTAACCAATGGCCAGCATTTGCAATTTCTAAAATTTTAGAATTTGGAAAATGTTTTTTTATGATAGGCTCATCTTTGCTAGAAATATAATTAGAATGACTCCCTTTTAAAAATAAGGTTTCATTTTTAAAAATTGTAAAAGGCGGTAAACCAACACCAACTTCGGGATTGTTAATTGTTAGAGACTCTAAATTAAAACGAAAAGCTAATTTCCCTTTTTCTACCCAGTACACATTTTTTAATAAAAATTGCCGTACACCAAGTTCAGGAATTAAAATAGATAGCTTTTTGTCTACTAGTTTTCTGGTATTTTGAATAGAAAAATCTATAGAATTTAAGCCCATTAAAATTTCAATATGATGGGGTTTATATTCTCTTGGAGAAATATCTACAATAATTAATTTATCAATTAATTCTGGATAGGTTACAGCAAATAACATGGCCGTTTTTCCACCCATTGAATGGCCTATTAAATAGCAGTTTTCTAATTTATGTTCTTGAATATAATTGTATAAATCCTCTACTAAAACTTCATAATTAAATGTATCTGTATGAAAACTACGCCCATGATTTCTTTGGTCTATTAGGTGAACTTGATGATTTGCTGCAAACTTTATACCTAGAGTTTTCCAATTATCACTCATTCCAAAATAACCATGCAAAATCAATAAAGGTTTTCCTTCACCTAAAATTTTTGAGTTTAGTAACTTCATGTTATTTTAATCGGTGTAAATACATATTTACTACATTTTCAAGACCTAAATAAAGGCTTTCTGCTATTAAAGCATGTCCTATTGAGACCTCAGCTAGGTGAGGGATATTGTCTTTAAAAAATTGAATATTATCTAAACTTAAATCATGTCCTGCATTAATTCCTAAACCAAGCGTATTACCAAAAACAGCTGCTTCAGTGTATTGTTTTACGATCGTTTTATTCCCTAAACCGAATTGAGTTGCAAAATCTTCAGTGTACAATTCAATTCTATCTGCTCCTGTTTTAGCAGCAGCCTCTATCAACTTTAAATCAGTATCAATAAAAATTGAAGTTCTAATACCCTGTTGTTTAAATTCTTTAATTACTTCTTGCAAAAAAGATTGATTTTTAATGGTGTCCCAACCTGCATTAGAGGTTAAATCATCTACTGCATCTGGCACCAAAGTAACTTGCGTTGGTTTTACTTCTAATACCAAATCCATAAAACGTTTAATAGGATTTCCTTCAATATTGTATTCTGTGGTAACAATAGGTTTTAAATCTCTTGCATCTTGGTATTTAATATGACGTTCATCTGGTCTTGGATGAATGGTAATACCCTCGGCCCCAAATTGTTGAATATCGGTTGCTACTGTTAATAAATTCGGCAGGTTTCCGCCACGAGAATTTCTTAATGTTGCTATTTTATTAATATTTACACTTAACTTTGTCATCCTATTAAATTAGATTACAAAGATAAATCATTAAAACATTTTAACCTATATTCGTAGTAATGAATATTAACGATTACATCTTAAAAGACCTAAAAACGTTGCAGTTAAAAAGCACTGTAAAAAGTGCTCTAGAGCAGTATGAAAACTTCTCTATTAGTCATATTCCTGTTGTAGAAAAGGGAAATTTAATTGGTTCTTTTGCAGAAAGCGATTTACAAACTATAGAAAAAAAAGAAGATTTACTTTCTAATTATTCTTATTTATTAAGCTCTTTTTTTACTGATAGTGAAGCGACTGTTTTAGAGTTATTAAAATTATTTGCAAACAATGATTGTAACATAATTCCTGTTTTAAATTCCAATAAAATTTATATTTGGTATTATGATTTGGCTGATGTTTTAGATGTTTTTTCTAATAGCCCTTTTTTGTATGATGAAAGTACAACTCTTATCATAGAAAAAAATGAAAAGGAATACTCTATGAGTGAAATTGCTCAAATTGTAGAAAGTAACAATGCAAGACTTTTAGGAATGTATATTTCATTAAGAAAATCTGATAATATTCAGGTATCACTTAGAATTTTAACCAAAGATATGAACGAAATTATTCAAACTTTTAGGAGATATAATTACAATCTAGTTTTAGATCACAAAGACGATGTTTATTTAGAAGATTTAAAAGACAGATCAGAATATCTAAAAAAATACCTAAAAATGTAAGTCCCTTCGGATCATTAATAAAAAATACTATTTTGAAAAAAGTTGCAATTTACGGGCAGTCTTATTCTATTTCTGCTGAAAAAGAAGTAAAAATTTTATTAGAAGTTTTACACGAAAATAATATTGTAGTTTTTATAGAGAAACAGTTTTATAATTTATTGATTAACAACAATGTTATTCATAAAAAATACCCCACTTTTTCTCATTTTTCAGACTTAAATACATCTTTTGACACCATGTTTACTATTGGTGGTGATGGTACAATTTTAAGAGCCGTAACCTTCATTAGAAATTTAGGAATTCCAATTTTAGGAATTAATACAGGACGATTGGGATTTTTAGCAACAATAAAGAAAGACGCAATAAAAGAAAGTGTAAAACTTATACTAAAAGGTGAATATTCCATACAAGAAAGAACATTACTTTCCGTAAGGACATCCCCAAAAACAGATGTTTTTTTAGGATTAGATTTCGCTCTAAACGAAGTAACTGTTGCACGTAAAAACACCACATCTATGATTGGTGTAAAAACCTATTTAAATGATGAATATTTAACTAATTATTGGGCAGATGGTTTAATTGTAGGAACACCAACAGGTTCTACAGGGTATTCATTAAGCTGTAACGGCCCAGTAATTCTACCAAACTCCAAAAATCTAGTAATAACACCAATTGCACCACATAACTTAAATGCAAGACCGATGGTTATTTCAGATGATACAACAATACAACTAGAAGTGAATTCTAGAGAAAAAGATTTCTTAATTTCTTTAGATTCAAGAATTACTTCCGTATCTGAAAACACAAAAGTATTTATTAAAAAAGCTCCTTTCACGATCAAAAGTATTTTACCTAAAAATCAATCATTTCTGGAAACTTTACGAAGTAAGTTATTATGGGGAGAGGACACAAGAAATGAATAAAACTCTTAACTAAGATCCAACAATAAATCTTTAAAATAGTTGTTATTCAAAAAAGACTGAATATTAACATTATAAAGCAAATTGAAATACCTATATTTGCACGCTATTTTTTAGGATGAAAAAAGGTATTTTATTTGTATTTTTCACTTGTTTATCAATAGCTTTGATAGGTCAAGTTCATGAAGTTGGTGCCTTTATTGGTGGAACAAATTATGTTGGTGATATTGGAAGAACTAATTACATTTATCCAAATACGCCTGCTGGAGCATTAATATATAAATTAAACTGGAATCCAAGAATAGCTTTAAGAGCTACATATAGCTATTTGCCCATAGAAGGTAATGATGTAAATGCAGACACAGATTTTAAAATTAATAGAGGCCTAAAATTCTCTAATACAATACATGAATTGGCGATAGGAATGGAATATAACTTTTATGAATATGATTTATCTTCGGATGACAAATCATCTACACCTTATATTTTGCTAGAATTAGCGGCTTTTAATTACAAATCGCCTCTTATTGAAACGTCACCAAACCAATATCTTTTTACGAATAAAACTTCATACTCAATTCCTTTTGGAATTGGTTATAAGTCTAAACTTTACAGAGCTTTAGCTTTTGCCATCGAAGCAAAGTTTAGATATACGTTTGAAGACGACTTAGACTATTCTACCAGTAGAATACCTTCGTTAGACTTTGGTACAAATGGAAAAGATTGGTATATGTTTACAGGTGTTTCTCTAGTATATACCTTTGGAAGACCCGCTTGTTATACTAACGGATTATAAAAATATGGATAAAAAATCACGCATCAACTTACAAAGAGTTCCAAAACATGTTGCCATTATTATGGACGGTAACGGACGTTGGGCTAGAGGGAAAGGAATGAGTCGAGTTTTTGGTCATAGGAATGCCCTAAATGCCGTTAGAGAATCCGTAGAAGGGGCTGCAGGAATAGGTGTAAAAGCTATTACACTGTATGCATTTTCTACAGAAAACTGGAAACGACCAAAATTAGAAGTAGATGCTTTAATGAGTTTGTTAATTAATTCATTAAAAAAAGAATTGGCAAACTTCATGAAAAATGGAGTAAAAATAAACGCAATTGGATCTATAGATAGTTTGCCTAAAAAAGCGCAAAAGGCATTAAACGATGTTATTGTTGAGACTCGAAATAATACAAGAATTGTTTTAACCCTTGCTTTGAGTTATGGTTCTAGGGACGAAATTGTTAATACAATCAAAAACATATCTAAAAAAGTTGTTAATAAAGAACTTTCTATAGAAGAAATAACAGAAAACACTATAAATAATCATTTATATACATTTAATTTGCCCGATGTTGATTTAATGATAAGAACTAGCGGAGAAAAACGCATCAGTAATTTCTTATTGTGGCAAATGGCATATGCTGAATTATATTTCACAGATATACTTTGGCCGGATTTTAGAGAGGAGCATTTTTATGATGCAATTATTGAATATCAGAACAGAGAACGAAGATTTGGAAAAACAAGCGAACAAATTACAGAATAGATTTTTTAATAAATCTATTTCTTTATTAGCAATTACAATACTTTTTTTAACGTTTAGCCTACAAGCACAAACTCAAAAAGATAGTACCTCGATAGTAAAAAAAGACACAATCCCTGTTAAAAACTTTTCATTTGAAAAAGGAAAGGAATATATTTTAGGAGGAATAACTATTACTGGTTTAAAGAAGTTTAGTGAAGAAACAGTAAGAGTTTTTACTGGTTTAAGAAATGGGCAAGTAATAAAACTTCCGGGCGATAAATTAACAAGTGCAATCAAAAAATTATACGAGAGTAAACAATTTAGTAATGTAGACGTTTACTTAGCTAAAATCGATGCAAATGCTGCTTATCTTCAATTTGACGTCCAAGAATTACCGCAACTTAATAAGGTTAAAATTAATGGTGTAAAGAAATCTAAAGCAAAAGAATTAGTCAAAGAAGCAGAACTAAAACAAGGTGCAATGTTTACTGATAATTTGATTGTAACTTCAAAAAATTACTTCACAAAAAAATACACGGACAAGGGCTTCTTAAAAACCAAAGTAAGCTTAAATACTCAAAAAGATACTTCAGATATTAATTCGGTAAACTTATCTGTATTTATAGACAAAGGTCAACGAATAAAAATAAAAGATATAAATTTTACAGGTAATAAAGCAATTTCTAGTTCTAAACTTAGAAAAGCAATGTCTAATACCAAAGAGAAATTTTTGGGGCGTTTCTGGAAATCATCAAAATATATTGAAGATGATTATAAGGAAGATTTAGAAAGTATTCTAGATAAATACAGCAGACTGGGGTATAGAGATTCACGTATTTTAAGCGACAAGTTAACGTGGAATGATGATAATACCATTAATTTAGAAATTGAATTAGAAGAAGGAAAGCAGTACCGCTTTGCAGAAATTTTATTTGTAGGAAATAAAGAATATACAGACGAACAATTAAATAGAATTTTAAGAATTGAAAAAGGTGATATATACAACGGAGCAGTTTTAAAAGAACGTGTAAAAGGAGATAACTCTCCAACCTCTGAGGACTTATCTACATTATACCAAGATAACGGATTTTTATTCTCGCAGGTAAATGCTGTGGAAACTAAGGTGAAAAACGATTCTATTACAGTAGAAATTAGAATTAGAGAAGATGAAAAAGCGCGAATTAAAAAAGTAACAGTATCTGGAAATGATAAGACAAATGATCATGTTCTCTTCAGAGAACTTCGTATAAAACCAGGAGATTTATTTAGCAGGAGTGCTATAATTAGGTCTATTAGAGAAATTGGTCAGTTAGGTTTTTTTGATGCAAATGTAACGCCAGATGTTGTTCCAGATTATCAAAACAAAACAGCGGATATCAATTTTAATGTTGCAGAAAAAGGTGGTAGCCAAATTGAATTACAAGGTGGTTATGGTGGTGGTTCATTTATTGGGACGCTTGGTTTATCTTTTAACAACTTTTCAATAAGAAATATTTTTAATAAAGACGCATACAAGCCACTTCCAATGGGAGATGGACAACAATTATCTTTAAGATTACAATCTAGTAGAACCTACAATACATATAGTTTCTCATTTACTGAACCTTGGTTTGGTGGTAAAACTCCAAAATCACTATCATTTTCTATTTATTCTTCAAATCAATACCAAATAAACCCACAAACATTTGATGTAGATAGAAGTCGAAGTTTAGGAATTATTGGAGCATCTGTAGGTTTAGGACAACGTTTAAAATGGCCAGATGACTTCTTTCAATTATCTCAAACAATTGCTTATCAGAGCTTTAACCTAAGTAATTATGGATTTAGAGTAGGACAAGATATTCTAAATGAAGGAACTCTTAATAACTTATCATATAGCATTAGTTTGGCTAGAAATTCTGCTGGTCCAGGAAGAATTTTTCCAACATATGGATCTGAATTTTCTTTGGGTTTAAAAGCAACATTCCCTTATTCTCTAGTAAATGGTAAGGATTATAAAGAGCCCGCTAATTTAAGCGACGCAGAAAAGAGAGATTGGTTAGCAGATAAATATAAGTGGTTAGAGTATTACAAGGTTAGTGCGAAAGGGAAATGGTATACAGCTTTTACAAAAAAATTAGTTCTGATGACCAATGCCGAAATTGGTTTTTTAGGATATTATAATGAAGAGGTAGGGCACTCTCCTTTTGAAAGATATTTTGTTGGAGGTGATGGAATTGCTGCATTCCAATTAGACGGAAGAGAAACAGTAGGTTTAAGAGGTTACGAAAATAGTAGACTTTCTTCTATTGAAGGAGGTACAATCTATAATAAATTTCAACTTGAATTACGATATTCTATAACAGATGCACAATCAGCCTCTATTTATACGTTAGGGTTTTTAGAAGCTGGTAATTCTTATGACAATTTTAGCAATTATAATCCGTTTGAATTAAAACGTTCAGCTGGATTAGGTATTAGAATATTTATGCCTGCTTTTGGTCTTTTAGGTATCGATTTTGCTCATGGTTTCGATCCTTTACCGGGACAAACTGTTAAATCTGGTTGGCAAACACATTTTATTATTGGAAGACAATTCTAAGAAAACTGTACATTTGTAATGTTGTTATTTTTTAGCATGGTTTTTTCTAAACACATTATATAAATGAAAAAAATATTTTTAACCTTCGTTCTTTTATTTAGCGTAACAATTCTTTTGGCTCAAAAAAATCAGAGAATTGCATACATAGATATGGAATACATTCTAGAAAATGTACCAGAATATCTAGAAGCTCAAAACACTTTAGACGCTAAAATACAAAAGTGGCGAAAAAAGTTAGATACTCAAGCTCGATATATAGAGGTTTTAAAAACCGATTTAGCAAATGAAAAAGCAATTCTAACTAAAGATTTAATTGAAGAAAAAGAAGAAGAAATATCTTTAAAGCAAGAAGAATTAAGACGATTAGAATCTTTATACTTCGGTCCAAATGGAGATATGTTTTTAGTAAGAAAGCAATTAGTAAAACCGGTTCAAGATCAAGTTTATAATGCAATACAGAATATTGCAAAAAGAAAAAAATATGACTTTGTTTTTGATAAATCTAGTGATTTGGTTATGCTATATTCAAACAAAAATTACGATATTAGCGAACTCGTTTTATCAACCATAAGTAGAACTAGAAAAATAGACGAAAAGAAAGTAAAAAAGAACTCTCCTAAAAAAGAGTTAACTGAGAATCAAAAAGCAGCATTCGCAAAAAAAGAAAGTGCTAACTTAAAAAAAATATCAGATAGAGAAGCAAAAAAGAAAGCTATAATAGAAAAAAGAGAGGCACAATTAAAACTTCGTGAAGAAAAGAGAAAAATATTAAGAGAAAAAAAGGAAGCACTAAGAAAGAAAAAAGAAGAAAATAAAAAAGACAAGAATAATAATTAAATTAAAACAAGAATGAAGAATTTAAAAACGTTACTATTAATTGCTGTATTTACTTTAGGTGTTGGTGGTGTTGCTAATGCACAAAAAGTAGGTCATATAAACTTTGAAAAGTTAGTTGCAGATATGCCTCAAACTAAAGCTCTAAAATCTCAAATTGAGAAACTTGGTAAAACGTATCAAGATGAAATTGAGGGAATGGGTAAGAAAATTGAAGCAAAAATGAAAAAATATACAGCAGAACAAGCTACCCAAACTGAGGATACAAACAAAAAAAGAGCTGCTGAAGTTCAACAAGAAAGAGCACAGTTTGATCAGGCAAGACAAGTTGCTTATGAAGAAATGCAAAGAAAACAAAATAATGATCTAGCACCTATTGTAGAAAAAGCAAGAAAGGCAATTGACGAGGTTGCAGCCTCTAAAGGAATTCTTTACGTACTTGACTCATCAGTAGGAAAAGGATTGTTAGTAGGAAAAGGTGAAGACTTATTTAATGCTGTAAAGACTAAATTAGGATTCTAAAAAATCGAATATAAGATTATAAAAAAAACCTACTTTTTAAAGTAGGTTTTTTTTTATTTTTACATTAATATGAAATTAAATAATTCTCCCATTGGTATTTTCGACTCTGGCATAGGTGGTACATCTATATGGAAAGAAATTTCAGCGCTATTACCTTTTGAGGATATCATATATCTGTCGGACAATAAAAACGCTCCCTATGGCGAAAAAAGCAAACAAGAAATTATTAATTTATCTGTAAAAAATACAGAATACTTATTAAAAAAAAAATGTAAATTAATTTTTTCCGAATATATTAAATCTGATTTTGAGGAGCGTTATATAATTGTAGAGGATCAAAAATATATTTAACAAATCCCATTTAAAAAAAAATATTTTGAACTTTTATTAAGTAA
>ENA-OSET01003552-OSET01003552.1-sediment-metagenome-genome-assembly--contig:-NODE-3552-length-14238-cov-6.666973_pt1 | contig 14238 bp, 12 predicted proteins | sample MGYA00237882_ERZ534229 | MGnify/ENA primary metagenome ERZ534229 (study PRJEB26408, sample SAMN06266212) | sediment metagenome | isolation source: Hudson Canyon methane seep mesocosm | place...
TCTCCTGCAATTAGGTGCACTAAATTAACTTATACGCCTTTGGTAAATAAAATTCCACACTTAACGGTGACATAGCCTTAATCTTTGTGTTAGTCCAGTCTAAATAGTAGACATAAAAACCATAAGAATGGGTATCATCAAGTTCTTTGCATAATTGCTCAATATCGCCTTCAAAATCTGGAGCATGGCCTAAAGTTAGCATAGCCCATTTGTCATTTTCCCATTCTTTTTTTAGCATATCCCAATAAGTTCTAGGGACATAGCCATTACCAACAACATCGTATATTCCTGACTTTTTTATTAAAATTCTTCTGCCATAAATAGGGAGTAATAAAATACCTTTAGGGTTATCAAAGAATCCATGTTTTTTTTGTGCATCTTCAATTTGGAAAAAATTTCTAATCCATTCGGTTCTTTTCTGTTTGGTTTCTGAAATTTGTTTACTTATTACATAATAGGAGCATGTGTCTTTGAATAGATCTGAATTAAATGCACCAGATTTATAGCCTCTTCTTGCATCCACATACAAAGCACTAGGTTTTTCATGACAAAGAAGATCAAAATCCATTGGTAATATGCTATTCCTATTTATTATAAAACTCCCCATGCCAGACAAGGTCGCTTTTGATGTAAGACCTTTTATAGGCATAATATGTAAAGATTTAATCGTAGATTCTGAAATCATGAAGTCCAATTTTTGACAATAAGACTTTATTTTGTTTGCAATATAAATTGAGAGATCAGTAGTTAAGATTCCCATAAAAGGTAAAGATCCTTCGACAAGGCTATTCCTTTCTAGATTTATAGGCAATTTTCCATCTTGGTCAAACACAACAAGTGATGGTGTATTAGCACAAATAAAATCAAAATCGGGTGATATTTTAAAATCATCAAGACTTAGGTTATCAGTAATATTAATTCCATTGCAAATTAGCTTTGGTAAGTTCTGATAACTTGGCCGCGACTTGTGTCCAATAAAATCATAAGTCCAAAATACATTATCAAACCCTTTGGCTTCAAGGTCATACCACTCGTCTTCTAATAAAGAGCTACTATTTGGTACTAACCTAGATTGTTCTAGTAAAAGCTCCTCATCAGATATAACTTTTCGGATGACTATAGGGGTATTCAATGCAAACCAATCCCATTTAGCCGTTTCTTTCACAAGTCTATTTTTTACAGTTGCATTGATTTCAATTGAAATTCTTGTACCAACATGAGCGTCTATATGAGAAGCCGTAATAGAATCACTGCCTTTTTCACAATTAAATTTTAACCCTTTTTCTTCATTAATATGCCGAGTTTCAACACTGATCTTATCGCCTAAAAGATAGGCTGCCAATAAACGAATACCAAACCGTCCCGTTCTATAAATATCCGAATGACCGTCAGTTTCATGTTCCTTTTTCCAGCTATCACTTTTCCGAAACGATGCACCTATATTTAAAAAGTAGTTTTCCACTACATCTAAAGTCATCCCGATACCGTAGTCCTCTACTATAACTTGCCCACCGTCTGTACCATTATCAATCACCGTTATGATGACATCTTCATCGCTTACTTTATTAAAGCTAGTGGCTTGTTTGTCTATATGGTCTTTTAGCTCAAGACAAGCATCAACAGCATTTTGCATGAGTTCACGGATGCCAATTTCTGGTTTATCTCCATATAATGGGGCTATTAACAACTCCATCATTTCTGTATCTGCTGTTTGAAATTTAAGCACTTTGGGGATGTATTTTGGTTTTTTTATTTTTAAAAACTCATCAAAATTATCAAGCGTTGACCTTATTCGCCTGATAGTAATACCTAGCTTATCTAGCGGCGCAAATCTGCCATAAACCTCGCCTAATACAGACCATGATAAATCCAATTCTTTCTGTATATCTTTAAATAATAGTGAGAGAGACTTAAAAATCAGTGCGTCTTCTGGTTCAGCATCAACAAATAAGGCTTCTGGGTCATCATGTGCTTGGTTAATTTCAACGATTGAATGGTGTTTTTTCCATTCGCCTTGAGATATAGGACTGATTAATGCTTTTACATTGAGTAGTTGATAGGGCGCTCTCTCCGAGTGTATTTGAATATAATCAGCAATACGGAGTACCAACATAATAAAGGGTACGTGTGTATTGTGATGAACTTGCTTCTTATGTCTTTCTAACTTATCAACAGCAGACCTCAAGCTCAAGTTATGACTTTTAGCAATAAATCCCCATAAATCAAGATACTTATTATCTATGTCGCCTAATTTAATAGTTTGACCGTGACAGCCTGGTACACCATTAAAGGCAATTTCATGGGCAAGTCGCGCATGATGTCGCCTTAAGAATTCACCAATGAGTAATTTATCCCTATTGGTCAGATCAATCTTACTTTCTGGAATGTCTTTTACTGGCGTTTTATCACCAAATATTGAGTTTAGCTTCTTACCATCAAACCTTTTTGCTTCTGACATAAAATCTTGCCATAAAAGCCCCCATTTAATTTCTTTGGCAACATATCTAGATTCAATGTCAGGGAATTGGTCATTGATAAGAGTATAAAAGCCATCTTCCGAAAGGTGCATTGCGCAATCATGCAATAGAACAGCCGTTATCATTCCTGCGGAATCTGCTGGGGTAAGGTGAGACCAGCTTTCATCTGAAATAAGACTATCTGCTGAAAGCAATACTTCGTTTAAATGAGCTTGGCCATGGTCTGTATATTCAGGAAAAAAGACGGTCTTGTTATCTTTTATCCATGGAGATAGATTATTAATGCTTGATAAAACAAAGCCATTTAACCCTTTGTCTTTTTCTAGTAATTCCTTTAAGCGGCTCGGTAGGGATAACACTGATTATCTTTCCTTTGGGTTATAAGCATAATAAACCTTATATTATAATCCCCATGGAAACATATTTTGATTTTTTCATTTTGGTGTCCAGAGTCATAGGATGTGCTGAGGCACGAAGCGCATCATTTTAAATTACAAATGATGCGCCTTCTACGTTGGCACATCCTATAAGTTGAGTCATAAAAGTAGTTACAAACTTTACTTACGATTCAAAGCCGCTGCCGCATCTTGTTCATTGCCTGCTAAATGTGCATCGCGAGCAGGTAATACATCGGCTACCATTTCTAAACGCTTCCAGTCAGGCGCGGGTGTTTCGCAGTGTTTCTTAGGTACAAAGGCTGACTCCTCAATAAGCTCCATTTTGTGAATATAACGCGGGCAATTGGGGAACATTTCTCGTATCTTTACCCGTAATACCATTTCTGCTTCAGGCCAGCGCTCTAATAAAGGATCATTGTCTTGCACAAAAGCATTGCCATTTAAACGCAGACGCGCTTGCTGTTGGAAATCAACAAATAGCAGGCTAACGAATTCATTCACTAAGACATTGCCCGCTGACATATACATGCCGCTGCCATCGTAGAGCGGAAAAGCAAGTATCGATTCATCAATCACTTGTACTAATCCAGCACTGCCGCCTTTATAAGAGCAGTTTGGACGGCCCTCCTTATCGACAGTGGCGAGGAAAAACATGTTTTGTTCTTCGATAAATTCTTTATCTTCAGGGCTAATCTGGTTGCTTACTATGGCGTCTACAAGACGATCAGCCATAGGACGAGTCTCAAATTGGTCTTGCAATTTACGGTTACCTTCATGGAAAAATTCACTCATTGCTCCTCCTCGGAGTTAATATTTTGGATGCGTTATTTAGTTAGAACGGCTGGCTTCGATAAGCATGATGGCCGCTAATTTGGCGTGTTTTGCAGAGTCAGAATGGCGTTTCATCTGCTCTGATACGATAGCTCCTTCAATCAGTAGGCTTAGTTGCAGTGCTAGATTCTCAGGCTGTTTTAAATCGCACTGCTTAGCTAAATCGGTAATATAGCCGCGAAATTTATCATAAAACTCTGCGGAGACTTGGTGTATTGGATTACTTTCAAGTGGGAATTCAGCCGAGGCATTGATAAAAGCGCAGCCTCGAAATTCAGGAATAGCCATCCATTCGCTAATCACATCAAAAATGGCTAATAACTTATCTTGCGGGGTATTCGCTTTATTATCAACCTGAGCCACAAACCAAGCTCGAAAACCCTCATCTCGCCTACGCAGGAACGCCACAATCAAATCATCTTTGGAAGGGAAGTATCGGTAAAGACTCATTTTAGTGGTGTTAGCGGCTTTGGCTATCGCATCAACACCGGTCGCCCGAATGCCTTGGCTATAAAAAAGTTCTGATGCCGCCAGCAGTATTTTTTCTTTTAGATTTGTGGGCATAAGTATAAAAAACAGTGATAAATAAGGTTGAGCGATACCGATCAGTATACTATAATTCAAAAGGGCGATACTGATCGGTATCGTTTTAAATTATAACAAACAATTGTAAAGAGAGGAATTGATGGAAATATTATTAATTGGGGCTGTCGTCATGATGTTTGCACTGATAGTATCCGCGTGGTTAATGACTTTTGCACGCTGGTTTCCCATTAAAGGGATTGACGGCGATTTTTTAACCGACTATAAAACGCTGATTAGAGCGCATATCGATTTTGCATTAATGGCGCTGTTTTGTTTGGCTTTTTATGCGACCAAAGTGCCATTACCCGTTGCGGCTTGTTGGTTTGTTGTGATTGGTGGCATTGCTAATCCTTGTGTCTTTGTTATTGCAGCTTTTGATACCAATTTTTGGGATAAAACGATTTGGAAAGTTTATACGGCGGTTAGTTTTATCATTACCACGATTGGCTTTACTTGGGTGGGGGTGACATTCATAGATTATGCATTGTAATAGCTATTATTCAGTGTCTGCCCCTGACAACTCAGAAAAATTAATCACTTTCATTCTGATCGTTAGATAAACCAATTCAATATCACTGCTGACATTTAGTTTACTTTTGATCAGGTAATGGCTGTTGGATACAGCTTTCGGGCTAAGATTAAGGGCTTTAGCGATGTCTTCTTTAGAATGCGATTCAGCTGCATATTCGCACCCTGTGCTTTACTTCATGCTCACCTTTGTCAATGCGCCTTGCAGTATACGCTCCGAAAATCCAGCCTTAGCAGCTGATATCGCTTGTAATTGTTGAGGGTGCTTACGATAAGACATATATAAATTAACTTGTTCTAGAGTAATGGGTTTTCCAGGCATAAAAATCTCTTGTTGATTAAATATTGCTGAAAGTTTACCAAAACCGGTTAAGTTAGTTGTCGCGTACCGGCCAAGCTAATTGTCGCCTGGTACCCTCTCCTACTGGATAGAGGGGAGGAGAGTAAAATAAAGGCTTTACCTATTGTTCCTCATCCAACCTTCTTTCTCTGGAGAAGTCTTTTAGACTTGTGTAGATACTTATGTGCCTTGGGCCGAAGGGGAGCATAGTTATTTTTTTGTGAGGGAGGCGGATAACCTAGCTGTTTCATAGGAATGTAGCTTAATAAGTGCATGGAATAAGCTTCGATCGTCTTCTTGAATTACGGTATTCGTGACATATATGCCAAAAAGTGCATGTCATAGTATATAAGCCTGGGCCTAAGCTATTTAGACCTTCTGCATCAAGTAATATTTTCATTCTCAGTAAACTGCATGGCGTGTAACTTGGCATAAGCACCTTGCTTGGCAATTAACTCCGCATGTGGCCCGCGCTCAATAATCTCACCTTGATCCATAACCAAAATTACATCTGCTTTTTCTATAGTTGATAAACGGTGTGCAATAACAATGGTAGTTCTATGCTCCATCACTCGCTCTAAGGCTTTTTGAATATAACGCTCAGACTGCGTATCTAAGGCGGATGTAGCTTCGTCAAGAATTAAAATGGGCGAATTTTTTAATAAGGCTCTTGCGATAGCTAAGCGCTGCCTTTGTCCACCAGATAACTGTATGCCATGCTCACCGATTTCCGTCTGTATGCCATGCGATAAAGCATCAATAAACTCAGTTGCATAAGCATCTTCCGCTGCCTTTAATACTGCGGCTTCCTCAATATCACCCAATACACCATAAGCAATATTATTAAAAACTGTATCATTAAATAAAGTAATATTTTGCGTCACTAAAGCAATTTGCTCCCTTAAACAGCTCAAGGTGTATTGGTTGATTTCAATGCCATCAACTAAAATACGCCCCTGAGAATAATCATAAAAACGCGGTATTAAATTCGTTAAGGTTGTTTTTCCACTACCTGAAGCGCCAACAATAGCAACAGTTTGTCCTGCTTGAATAGTCAGGGTAATGTTTTTTAATGCGAGTGTTTTAGAATTTGGGTAACTAAAAGAAATATTCTCAAAGCTTAAAATGCCCTTTTCTTCCGCATTATCAATTGTACCTTGATCATTTTCAGGCTCTACATCTAGTGCATTAAAAATATCAGCTGCCGCTGCTATACCTTTTTGAATATCATTATTAGCTTGGGCAAGCAGTTGAATAGGTCTAGGAATCATAAATGCTGCTAATAAATATGCCACAAACTGACCAGTGCTAGCGGCTTCCATAATAGTCAAGGCTAGAAATAGCAAGGCTGATAAAGCAGAAGCAACTAGTAGTTGCATAATAGGATTCTGAATAGCGGCAACTAAAGCAACTTTTTGTGACTGTTGCTTATTAAAGGAACTGACCTTTTTAAATCGCTTAATTTCATATTCAGCCCCTCCAAAACATTTAACTACTCGCCCTCCCATAACCAATTCAGAGGTGATATGAGTCATATCGCCCATGGAATCTTGAACATTTTTACTAAGAGATCTTAGTTTTTTACTGACTTTTGTAATTAAAATAGCGATAAAAGGAGCAATGACAAAAAATATTAATGTGAGCTGCCAGTTAAGCCAAAGCAAATAGCCCAATAAACCAATAGAGGTTAAGCCTTCTCGAATAAAGGTACGAACTGAATCAGTAGCGGCACGAGTTACTTCAGCGACATTATAGGTAATCAATGAAATTAAATGACCGCTATTTTGTGCATCAAAATACTCAATTGAAAGCTTGGTGTAATGATTAAAAATTTCCTGGCGTAACTTATGTACAACATTAACCGAGACTTTAGCTAAAAAGTAATTACCCAAAAATGCCCCAGAACTTCTAAACAAAACCAAAGCCATAATATAAATAGGCAAATACTTATTATCGGCTTTATTTCCTTCCTCTATGGTCTCAATAATTAACTTAACTAGCTCAGCAAATAAAGGTTGTGCAATGGCTACGATAGCAAAACCAATAACACTAATTATAAAAAACTTAATAAAGGGAACTACGTATTTAAGTAGCCTCTTGTAGATACTAAAGCTCGATTTTTTTTGTGTCATGTAGAAAATTTTTATGATGGTGCTACGAGGGTCAGCTTGGTGCGCAGTAAAAACATTTTAAAAACAAACCAAGCGGTACATATATCTAACTTATTAGAGACTTAACAGCTAATACTTACTTTAAGGCATAAAACCTAGCTTACTAGAAAACTAATTATTCCTTTATTTCTATCTGGCTAGTAGTATAAAAGGCATGGTTACAAGCAGCCAATACGAATACAAAGAATGTATTAAGTATGCCGTGCCCAAAAGTTATATTGGTTAGCCCGAAAAATATATACCCTATGCATAGTATAATTCCCAGAGCTGCGTAATTACTTTCAGTACCATACTTAATGCTCTTTAAAAAAAATCGAATAGGCACAAAGAGTATAACTAATAAACCTAAAAAACCTATTAACCCTTTACCAACCAATGTATTTAGGTACTCATTATGAAAATGATCATAATAAGCGATACTATTTTTTGATTTTTCACTTTGAAAAAAATCACTCGCTGCTAATTTAGTGTTATGTAGGCCATAACCAAAAATAGGATGATTAGGAAAAACATGCAATGCAGCTTTCCATAAAGTAATACGAGCACCAATAGAGGTAAAATTAGTGTCTTTATATTCCGTTATTTCACTATTCATAAGCTTAAACCTTGACTGAACCTGCGGACTTAAGCTCGCTGTACTTATGATAACAGTCGCGAGCATGCAAATAGCTATAAGGCTACTCTTTGAAATAGCCTCTTGTTTATGCCAAATAAATATCAAAACTGGAAATAATATTGGAGCAACAACCCAAGCACCTCGTGATAAAGAAAATATCACAGCACTAAGTCCCAAAGAGAAACTAAGTAAGCTAAAAACTTTTTCCTTAGCTGACTCATTAAAGAGGTTTATTAATGCAAAAAAGGCTAGCAGCAAAGAAATATCTCCAAAAATTATTTCATTGACTACACCACCTGCCCGCCTATCGAAGTAAAAATATTGGACAAGAGCGACAAGCCCTGCGCAAATTGCACCTACCTTCACACTACGAGATAAGGCGGAAAATGTTAATTTTTTTAATAGAAAAGCAGCTAACCAAGGCGCAACTAGAAAGTGGAAGTTAGTGCCCAAACGCTTAAAAGCATAAAGTGATGGATCAGATGCTATAACGGATAGGAAAGAAGTAAAAAAGTAAGCAATTACGATAAAAGAAAATAGCTTAGTATGCTCACATTTAAAAGGGTTGATTTTTTCCTTATGACAATAAAGCATACTCCATAACGAGATTATGGCAAAAGGTGCTTCGCCTGCACCAGGAATAACCAAAATAAAAGCTGGGACACTAAAAAGCAAAGAATTTAATATGACTTTTTTTTTGTCCATTTTCAATTAAATTTTATTAACTTCTTCATATATAGTCATTATCTTGTTAGCTTCAGCCTGAGAACTCCAGTTCTCACACACATTTTGATAGGCTCTTTTCTTATATAGGTCTATTTTTTCTACATTATTCGTTAGGTCTAACAATATTTCTCTTAGTTTTGTTATATCTCCAGAAGCGAATAACTCACCGTTAAAACCAGGTTCAATTAATAAGGAGTTGGTACCAATATTTTCAGTTGCTACAACTGCAGTATGACATAGCATTGCTTCAAGCGGTACCATAGAGCTCCCTTCTGTATATGATGTAATCACATTAATATCCATCACATTATAATAAGGGTATATATTGCTAATCTCACCGGTAAATATAAAACGATCACTTAATTTCGCTTCTTCAATAAGCTGTATAATTTCATGATAATAACCTTGCCTATACTTTCCTATTATAAAACAGTCCCAATTTTCATTTTTTTTAAAAATAGGAATAAGCGCTTTAACTACATCAATTTGGCCTTTCAACGGCCTAACTCTTCCAACTACACCTATATATTGTTTTTTATTTTCAATTTCTAATTCTTTATTTTTAAAGCAGTTTGGACTAATCCCATGTGGGATTAAATTTGATGGTAAACCTAAGGCCTCATGCATTTCTCGGTTAAGAGTAATAACCCTATCTGCCCTTGCATATAAAAACTTGGAAAAAAGACTAGGTTTTTTTGCACTGTGCCTTGTTGCTATAATTTTAGTTTTTGCCATAAAAACTCTAAAAGTTATAGCGATCAGTAACTCATTATTTCTATGAACATGCCATATAACTGGATGCCCCTGTTTAATGTAATTAAAAGCACACCGCAGACCTGGAATAAGTGAAAACTGCTTAGCCTCAGATATTAATGAGCCAATTAAAATAACATCATACTTAGCTTTAATCTCAGGTATAACCTGCTCAATGCACGAAGTCACTCCTGTTCTATTTTTATGTAAATGAGTATATATAATTAGCGTTTTTTTCATGGGTTGAAATATACGTTTATTCGCCCAAATTTAGTAGTGGCTATGAGATTTCAACTCTTCAGTTATAAAGTTTTAAGTGGAACTTCATAATCTAAGCTGATCAATTAATTTTGATGATTACATGCAGTAAACATTGTTCACGCTAATTCAAGTGTTACATTCTCCCCAACATAATTATCACCCTGCCTTCAATCAAGGGTTGATTATACTTTAAAATAATCCGTTATTCATTGTCTCTCTAGCCAGCAGCAAGAGTAAGTGAGGTTGCTTACTATTATTCGTCGCCCAATATACTCTTATTTTACTCTCATGAAAGAAGCGCTTAATTTAAAACTATCTAGGATAAGCGGTTGAAAAACTGGTGGTACCTTAGGGTAACAGCCTTAAAATGCGTTTCGTTCGCTTGTCCCCAGCTCCCCTCTACAATGTAATCGTTAGCTAAATAAGCTAAAAATTTACTTCTTAGCACCTCATCAATGCAAAAATTGTGCAATGCTTTTATAGCCGAAGTCAGGCTTGAGAGATCTTGAGCGGTTAGTACTAGTCCTTTAAGGGAGTAATAAGCATCACCCAATACAATAACCTTTTTATTTAATAATAAAGCTTCAAGGCCGACCGAAGAATTAATCGTAACCACCGCAGTCGCATTAGCGATAGCATCATTTAACGGCGTACTTTCATCAAAATGCAAGCTAGGGTGGTTGCTAGCAATGTCTCGTAGACCTTTATAAGCTGTTTTAGAGCTGGGATGTTCGCGAAAAACCACATGAACATCATCGAGATCGCAGGCATCTGCAGCGTCTTTGACCATATTAAAAAATTGAGCCATTGATTTAATATGGGGTGAGTTTTCCAATATTTGCGAGTCCCTTTCTTTTTGAAAGGGCACCAATAAATATTTTTTTGGAAGCGCATTTTGTGGAACCGAAACTTTTCGTGCGTACTTTCGACCAACGATAGTACGTGACTTATATTCACCAAACTCTCCCGCCTTAAAAAAACTAGGATCTCTAGGAATACTATTTAAAGCATTAATACCTCGCTCGTCATAGGTCGTGCTACTAGGCAGTAAGCCATTTTCCAAATAAAGTACAGGGATGGAAAAGTGTTTGTTTACAGCCTTTAAAATATTATCTCGATATTTATGACCATTCCATATGCTAATGCAAGCTGGTCGCTGTTGCTCAAGTAAACTAAAAAGTCTGTTATAAATTCGTGGCACTTGCCTACGGCTCAAATAACTCAACAGAGGTTTTAGTAGCTGTTCGACCCAAAAACCTGATCTAGCATTAAAGAGCTCTTCCAAAAATTTATCGACGATTTCGTCAAGATCAGCGGCACTAATAGCAACTACAGAAGCGCTAGAGGCTTTCGGTAAGAAGTGATAGGAAATAACTTTACAATTAAAATCAACTAAAGCATTTTCCACAAGCAAATTAAAATAGCGGTGCTTTTTAGCTGTTCGAGAAAGAAATAACACATCTAGAGCTTTTTTATTATTCATTACTGATGTTTAGGAACGCCTTGATGAAGTGGTTAATTCGCAATGCAAAATCTTACCCCTAGATTTAAGGACTCGCCGAAAATGGGGAGGACGCTGTTAAAGGAATGAGTTTAAACAGCAAAGTAATTGATTTCAAGGAAAATGGTAGAAGAATATGAAGTCGAGCTGACAAAATCAGAGCACTATCTGGATAGTGCCATAATATCCAACTAGATGGCGAAATTTTACAAGTATCAATATTTTACTCATTTTCTTATAACCTAGCAGTACCTTGTAAATAATCATTTATAGTAATCGGCTATTAAAATAGCTGGCATGGGAGTGCGCATGATAGGAGTGGGCTTTGAAATGCGCTTGATTGGAAACAAAGTGGGGACTTTGACTTTCCCTTTGCAAACTAAATATTTTCTAGCAGTTTTTGAAATTGGTGTTCAATCAATAGCCTCAAACCAGTTTAAGTATTTTTTAATAACGGTAAATACAATTCATTGCAGTATCTTTGGGCAATAATCTGCCAAGACAAAGACTCAGCAAGTTGACGGCCGCTGAAACATAACTTATTAGCTAAATCAGAGGAGTTAAATACTTTTTCGCAGCTTTCTATTAAGCCACGCACATCTTCTACTTCATTTATCAACCCATTTATGCCGTGAGTAATTATATCTGGCACCATACCCACAGCAGTACTTACCAATGGTACGCCACTTGCAGGCGCTTCAAGGGCTGCCTTAGGGCCGCCTTCTATTCTCGAGCTAATCAAGTAAACATCTAATGCTGCAAAAAATGGAGCTACATCATTCGCATGATTTAAGTACCCTGTATGAAAATAAGGGATGTTAGACTTTTCCAAGCGCTGCTTTACATAACCGCGTGCAGGACCGCTAAGAATGACAAAAACTTCGTGGTTTTTTGCGAGACCTTCTGCCACGTCACATAATATATCTGGTCCTTTCTCAAGTTTTGGTTGTCGCCCCGTATTCCAGCCTTTACCATCTTTTTGAAATGAGCCAATTACTTTTGCATGTTCAGAAATGCCAAGCTGTGTACGCAGTTGGTTGCGCTGTTCTGTGGTCGCGGGCTGAAATTTATTTGGGTCTACGCCTAAAGGAATTACATGGCACTTTCTGGGGTCGGCGCCCGCACGAATTAGACGGTCCATAGTGCTCTGACAAGAAGAATGCCAGAATGCCAGCCTTTTATCGAGAGCATTGACGAGTTGTAGGCGTTTATCATTTTCCAAAATATGAAACCAGGTTAGGCCACAGTGGACCTGATTACTGTCTGGCCAACGCATTTTTCCGCGGTTCAGTGCATCTGCTATACCTCCGTAGTGTAATATACCGTGGGTAATACCTTTTTGGCTAATAGTCAGTTCTCCTGTCAGTGCAGGCAAATTTTGCATTAGACATTCACCGTCATGGTGAATTGACCAGTTTTGATTGGATACCAGATATCGTATATCTTTTTTTGAGGTTGAATTCAATACGGTTGCGCGCCGCTGTTCAATTTTGGTGTTTATAGTTTTAATTAAACCCATTATGTTAACTCTGTTATTTTTACTCTGCGCAAATGTAGTTACGCTATTTTTATAATTTTGTAGTTCTTAACTGCATATTTCAACTAAATTAGATATACAATACAATACATTCGATAAATTGACGAGAACTTTAAACACAGAAAAGAAAACCATAAATTGGTAAAAACATTGGAATATTTTTGCCTAAATACAGTGTAGTCTTGAATAACTGACAAGGTTTTTCGAGCCTCAAAGGTTGGTGAAATTAATACTAATATGGCCTGATTTTGGCGAAAGTATTGTTATAACTCGAGAAAATTTGGATTATGAAATCGCTTTTTTTACAACACCCAATTCGTTGGAAAATACTATCTGAAATTCAGGGGAATCAACAAAATATTGCAGGTATTGCAAATATTCACAGAATTGACTCTGCAAATGCTGGTGATTACTTTAGTGCGCCATACCATTATTTTAGCGAACTAAATAATACAGCTCTTGATATTAATGGGTTCAAAAAAAATGATATGAATTATACTTCGGGCTGGTCTAATATTGTATCGAGCAGCCATTTAATTGTTGGTGGTGGTGGGCTGTTAAACCGAAGCAGCTTTACATTTCAAATGCGTTTATTTGAATATTTAGCATCTAAAGGAAAAAAGATCGTATTGTGGGGAGTTGGGCATAATAGTAAGGACACAAACAATCAGCACCCTAGATACAATATTGATATCAATAAATTTGGGATGGTTGGTGTGCGTGATTTTAAGGAGGGCGCAAGCTGGGTGCCTTGTGCAAGCTGTCTTCACCCTATTTTTGATATGCCCTCTGTGGTGGAGCGAGATACAGTGTTAATTATGCATCGTAGAACACTTAAAAATAAAGCAAATATAGGAAAAATTCAAGATTTTCACGTCGTATCAAACGCGGATACCTTGGAAAATATTGTTGCAGCAATAAAGTCCTCAGATCACGTTGTAACAGATAGCTATCATGCTATGTACTGGTCGATACTCTGTGGGAAAAAAGTTGTAATTCTGCCTAATTCATCAAAGTTTTTTGATTTTAAATATATGCCTTTAGTTTCGTCGCTTGGTGATTTTTCAAAAGTGATACCAAGAGCAACTTCTTTCGACGGAGTACTGGAGGAGTGTCGAGAAATAAACCGTGTTTTTGCGAAAAAAGTGTTTACTTATATTGGTGATTAATTCAGTCTAATAGAAGGGTGACACATCATATATAGCTATAACTTAAAACTGAAGATCAGGTATCATAAAGGAGTGTCATGATAATGAACCTAGATTACACTATAAATTTATAACTATTAGTTCAAAATAAAATATGGATAACAAAGAATCACCAGTTAAGGGGGGACAAGCTCATTGGAGTGATATTTTTTTAGAATATTTTTTTCGCTTTGCGGCGAGTGGAAAAATACCTGCCAACTGGTTTTTGCCTACAGTTCCTTCCGACTCTGAGAAAGCATCTAATTCAGGTCATTTAAGTTTAGAGCTTGTAAGTCATTGCTGGAACTATGCTTATTTATTGGATTA
>ENA-OSET01003553-OSET01003553.1-sediment-metagenome-genome-assembly--contig:-NODE-3553-length-14237-cov-23.643573_pt1 | contig 14237 bp, 10 predicted proteins | sample MGYA00237882_ERZ534229 | MGnify/ENA primary metagenome ERZ534229 (study PRJEB26408, sample SAMN06266212) | sediment metagenome | isolation source: Hudson Canyon methane seep mesocosm | place...
AAGAATCTGGTCTAGACCCACCTGCACGTTTATCAGCATCACCGCCAAATCGGGGGTTAAGCAAATCACCTTTAGTCAGTTCTATAATTTTATTGTAAATATCTCGCTGTTCAACGCCATAGCGACGAGGCTGGAAAAACCATTGATGAGGATCAGGGGTTTTAAAGTCAGTAATATTTAATACCCCGACATCAACAGCGGCTAGCGTGACATAAGTTTCTTTATCAGCACTAAATCCAGAAATATTAACAACAGTGCTTAAGGTTTTTTCTGGTCTGATAACGATATCAGCTACCTTGATATCAACAGTTAACTGTCTGTTATCTCTATTTAAAGGTAAATGGATTAGGCCGACTGCTCGGTTGGGAGTGATTTTTTCTTTGGCATCACCGGGTCGAAAGGTAATCGCTGAAATATAAATATCATGTCTATTCCAGCTTTTGTCGATTGGAATATTTAAACTCATGCCTTCAGCAGGAACACTGACACGTTGAAACCACAGTGGTTTTTCACTGTTCTCCACCATGATGAATGCATTACCCGCATAAGGTGGAAGTATAGTGAGCTGTGCGTTATCTCCTGATTGGTAATTGTTTTTATCCAGTTTTAAAACCACCCTATCAGGACGAGCCGAGCTAGTATTTTTCTCAGCCCGCCAACCACTACCCGCCTGAAAACGTAAGCTGGATGTCTGGCCTGTTTGAGCGTCTTTTACCCTTAATAAATAAGAGCCCCAATCAACGGGAACGCTAATAGTGGATGCTTGATTTTTGTTTAAAGGAATACGTTGCTCAAAGGATTTAAAGTTTTTTTCTGTGTATTCATAATGCCAACCTTCAGCATCTGAATACTCCCAATAATAATCTCGTCTTTCTTTGATTAAGGTGGCTATCAACTCTGTTCCTTGTTGTAGCTCCCCTTTTATATTGGCTTTTATAAGGTCAAAACTGACTTGTGTATTGGCAGGGATCTGCTTTAAGTCTAGTTGGGGACGAATGCCAATAAGAGATTGTTGTGGCCATACAGAATAATTGATTGTGCGAGTGACAGGTCGGCCGCCTGTTTCAAACAGGCTGGCAATGACTTTTATCGCAAAAGGAGTGTTTGTTATTTCTTTCCAGCGTGAAGGAATTTTAAGCAGGGCAAGGCCTTTTTCATTCAGTTTAATATCATCTTGCTCAAAATATTCTATGGGTGGTTTTTCATCAGTCAGTCCAAAGTAATATTCCTTGAGGGATTTAATGGGGTTTCTATTGGCTTTAATAACAACTTTTGTGCTTAATCTGTTTTTAGCTGCAGGTGCACCATATAAATACTGTCCTGAAACAGGAATGCTGAGGGGGGCTGAACTATTGGTCCAGTTTTCGTCTGTAGATTGATCGCCTAATAATAATTCCATGCGTTCAGGTAAGAATGCTTCAACCTGAAAATGATATTGATGTTTGTTTTTTTTGCCTGTGCTTAGCTCTAAAGTCCAGCGCCCCGTAGCGGCATTAGAGGGGAGGGTGTATTGAGTTTGATAGTAGCCCTGGTTTTTAGTCGCAGGGTCAGGCTGCCAAGTGAAGAATTTTATTTTTTGACCATCAGGTCTTTTAATAACGGCATTTAATGGTAGGGCGGTGATATTTTGTCCATCAGCATCACGTAGCAAGGCATTGATTTTAACTGTTTCTCCGGGGCGATATAAATCCCTGGGACCATAACTAAAAATTTCGATGGGCTTATATTTTCTGCCTGAAATATCAAATTCTGATAAATCTAAAGCGGGCGTGTTTAATTTGAGTAATGCAATGCTGTGCTGATTTTTTGCAATTAATAAACGGGCCTTGTGTGAAGGTGAAATAAAAAGCGCTTGGCCTTGGGCATCTGAAGTGCTTTCATGCAAAATATTTTCTTTGTCATCAATTAAGCTGATGGCTATACCCGAAAGGGCTTGACCCGTCGCTAATGAGCTAACATTGATGGTCATTTGATCGGGATATATGCGGGCATGCAAACCTATATCACTGACTGTGAAATAACTGACCTGTTTTTCGTAATCGTAACTGCCAGCAGCTTTCATTACCGCCAGATAAATACCAGGTTGTTTAAGTGCTTCTATTGCATCAAGGTTTAGATGCGCACTATGGCGAGTATTTTTAGGGGGGTTAAGCGCAAAGCGACCACTGTAAACAAGTTCTGTATACGGGGCATATTCTTGCAGGTAATAATTACTCTGTTGAGTACGGCCACCAGCATTGTCCCATGTAGTGAGAAAATGACTCATCTTATCGGCTTTAATACGGTGAAAATCGACATCCACTTCATTAATATTAACGCTGATGATGGGCAAACCTTTTGCTAGTTTTGCCGTTAGCACAGAACCGTGACTGGCAAAACTGACTTGTGCAGGCATTTTTCTGGTGTCAATTTTTTTGCTGACAGATGCGGTTAATTGGCTTCCCGTGGCTGCGATTAAATCTTTATAAACATCAACGGTATAGCTAGTAGAGGGATTTATTTCAGGGAAGTAGGCGACTAAGCCATGAGTAGAAATAATCCAGTTGCCAGTTACTGTTTGTCCATTTTTATCACTGACTTTAAAAAACGATTGAATATCCTTTTTGGGATCAAGTGGGGAGCTTAGGGTGACAGCTAAGGCCGCTCCATTTTGATAGCTCTGCTCGCTGATATCAGAGACTTCCAGCGCTATATTGGCATATTGCTTTTTTACCTTAACAAGATCAAAAGGTTGCGCTTCTGTTTTAGCTGTACTGGGTTGTTTATCACTGCAGCCAAAGGCTATAAAAATTAACAGTAGTAATAAGGTAGAAGACAGTCTATTCATGATCATTCTCGTTTGGGTAAATATGAATGGCTAGCCAGATCGTTTCCTTATCTGGATCTGTCCAGTGTACCCGATGTTTTATATGGGCTGGGATATGCAGGTAATCACCTGATTTTAACTTAATCAGCTCTGTGCTATTTTTAAATTGTAATTCTGCCTGTCCCTCTAGTACTAATATCCATTCATCCTGAATTTGATCATACCAATCGTTAACCAGTGATGAATGACCTTTGGATATAATCCTTTCAATTTTTATTTGCCCCTTAGATAATAGGGTTTTAAACAGTTCGTCCGGTAATTGTCGGGGAATATCTGTAAATATATTTTCAATGACGGGCATTAGGTTTATAGTTGATATAAGAATGTGTAGATTTAATCATAATAAAAAAGCAGGTTTTTACAATGGATAACAAATATATAGTAGCAATTATTGAAAAAGCACCTGGATTAACCAATTTATTAATGACTTGGTGTGATAAAACCAAGGTTCTTGATTTTTTAGCTCCCTTACTTTTGCGATTATATTTAGTGCCTATCTTGTGGGTAGCGGGAAGCAAAAAATTTATCAACTTTAGCAGTACAGCAGACTGGTTTGGAAATGAAGATTGGGGCTTAGGTTTACCTGCCCCTTATTTGTTGGTATTTTTAGTTGCTTTGGTTGAAGTGTTAGGGGCACTTTTCTTACTTTTGGGCTTTGGGGTTCGTCTGATTTCAATCCCTTTAATGATCACCATGTTAGTTGCAGGTATCACCGTTCATTTAAAGAATGGCTGGCTAGCAATTGCAGAAGGCAGTGGAATTTTTGCAACGGAACGAACAGCGGGTGCAATTGAGCGACTGGATAAAGCAAAAGAGCTTTTACAAGATAATGGTAATTACGAATGGTTAACTGAAAATGGTAGTGTCGTTATTCTAAATAACGGGGTAGAGTTTGCCGCCACTTATTTTATTATGTTATTGGTATTGTTTTTTATTGGGGCAGGTAATTTTGTTAGTGTTGATTATTGGTTGAAGCGTAAGTTTATGGACTAGTGAGTTAACCCCATTATTCGATCTAGTTCCCACGGTCTCCGTGGGAACTCATAAAGGGACGCGCCTGCGTCCCGTGACGCGGGAGCGTCACAAACTGCATTCCCACGCATAGCATGGGAACGAGGAAAGTTTTTTTCAGCCAAACCAAAGTTGGCAGGGGCTACTCCCCCATTTGTGGCTTTTCTTCAAGCTGTGCTTTGTTAATAGCCATGAAAACCAGAACTAGACTCAGTCGTACCTATTGGCTAATAAAGAGGGATATTAGTTGCGATTAAAGCCAGCTATTTGTTCCTCTGGACAGTATTATATTTAATTTTGATAAAAATCAGTTATGAGCATCAACTAAAATGAACCTCTTTTTTGACTCAATTTTTTTTACTGCTTTTATATATGGAATAATCAGTGCTTGTTCCTTACCTTTAGGGACTTTAACCACTTTATTCTGGAAACCTTCGGAACGCGCTATCGCTTTTTTAATGTCTTTTGGCGGAGGAGCGTTACTGGCTGCTTTAACACTTGATTTAGTGGCAGGAACCGTAGCAAAAGGCGATTTTTACCCCTTGGCTGCTGGCTGTATTGTCGGAGGTTTGACCTTTATCGGGCTCAATAATGTCATTAATGATTTCGGAGGATTTGTAAGGAAAGCTTCCACTACTATGCATCATTTGCGTAAGCAGGAACATCGAAAATCTCGGCAAATACTGACTATGGCTAAACGAGCTGATGTGTTTAAAGGTTTAAGTGATGCCGATTTTAAAGTGTTGGCAAGATCTATTCATAACCAAGATGTAAAGAAAGGGGGCGTGATTTTCACTCGTGGTGACCCTTGTGATAATTTATATTTTATTGCCACAGGAACCGTTTCACTACTGGACCCTATCGAAAGAGTCGAGTCATTAAGCTTAAATAAAAATTATGATTTAGGCTGGTTGGCTTTTGTCACAGGCACACCGTATCGTTTTACAGCCAGAGCACAGACTGATGTCAGTTTATGGGTATTACCGAAATCAACTTTTTTCAATTTATTGCCTGATTCTCCTAGTCTGGTTCATGCAGTGCAAAAATGGCTTAGGGGTAAGAAAGTAAGGAATTATTTAAAAAACCATCACGGCATGTCTTCAGAGGAAATTAGAATTTGGCATGATCGTGCAATCCACAGTCTGGTGCGTAGAGGCATGTTTTCTTCAGCGGTAAAGATTGATCATAAGAGCAAGGTTTTCAGAGAATCAGCAAAACAAATCAAGGGTTTTGATTTTTTCTCTAAGTTGCCCAAAGATGAGCTGGATGCTATTTCTGACAGGCTAATTTTTAAACATTTTTCCATAGGTGAAACATTTTTTCATCGGGGAGACGAAGCCAGTCATTTATATATCATCGAAAAGGGGAGTGCCTCGATACTGGATGCGGTAGATCATTCGGTTCACTCTATCGATGTGACTTCACATTATTCTTTTGGTTATATGGCATTTTTTACTGGAGGCCATAATTCTATGTCTGCTATTGCTACAGAAGAGACGGGTGCCTGGGTATTACAAAGAAAGGATTTTGATGATTTATTAACAGTATTACCGGTATTGGCAGAACAATTTAAACATTTCCTAAAGAAACAGAAAGTCCTGCTTTATCTAAAAGAAAGACAAAATATCACTGATAATAGTGCGGTTAAATGGCTGAAAAAAGCACTTAAAAACCTGAATACTGGCAAAATAATTATGCCTGTCAGTAAAATGAATTTTGATATTGCTGATCATAAGAATGCGCCAATAGGTGTCTGGTTAGGGTTATTGCTTGATGGTATTCCTGAAGCATTAGTAATTGGTGCGGGAACGGCTAATGCGGGTTTAGGCTTTTCTCTATTAGCAGGGCTGTTTTTTTCAAATTATCCTGAAGCCCTTTCCAGTTCTAGTGGTATGAAGCAACAGGGTATGAAGTTCTCCACCATATTAATGATGTGGACGGTGTTAATGTTGTTGACGGGAGGGCTGAGCGGCTTGGGAAGCATTTATTTTGCAGGTGTAAATCATCAGGTTTTTGCCTTTACAGAAGGCGTAGCTGCTGGAGCCATGTTAACCATGATTGCTCAGACCATGCTTCCTGAAGCCTATATTAAAGGGGGAGAAATAGTCGGATTTTCAACGCTTTTAGGTTTTCTGATTGCGATTTTCTTTAAGACATTGGAATAGAACTGCTTGTCTTTATAAACGGGTGAGTATTTTAAATTATATGAACTGAATAAAAAACAGCTTGCTAATTTTCTACAGATTGTTTTTTGGAAGTGAGGCTTTAGCCTCGCCTGAATCGTGCGAGGCTAAAGCCTCACTTCCTTTTTGTAAATTATTTAGGGGGGTTTAAAACTTAATTACAGCTCAGCATGTGGTTTGATCATAACCATATTAAATTATTGGCTTTCATCTTACAAAATATACTGTAGAGATTTCTTGCGAGGGTTAGCAATTGATAAACAAGCGTTTACAAATAAATGATTTTAATTGTTCGGCCAATTCTTCGCCATCTATATCTTCCGCAATAGTAAATTTTTTAGATGTTTTACTCTGAACAATCAGTTTGTAATGTGTGATTTGTTCAGTCCCTTCTCCAGTACTTCCACTACGTTTTATTTCGATCTGCTTAATATCCTGATTATTGAGGACATTGTATTTTATTGGAAAAATAAATAGTCGACGGATGGCCTTAATTTTTCTGTCAGCCACAGTGACTGATAAATTATTTAAAGGTAAATAAATAAAAGCTATTGTGCCAACAAAACCGACCAGGGCAAATGGCAGGGAAAAGATCAGCATGACTATACTCATAATGCTGCCATCGACAAAATCATGATTAATGGAATAGGCAGCAAAACCGAATCCTGCACCGAAGATCAAAGAGATGAATGTGAGTAGCTTATTTCTAAACATAGGAAAATAAAAAATATGCCGACTTCCTTTGTTTTTATAGCGCAATGCACGATTTAAAGAAGTACTGGAAAAATCACCTAGGCTGACGGCTGCCTGAGATTCTTGTGCTTTTTCTGATTTCAGTTGTACTGCCTGAGCGCTTAAATCATGTCTAATGGTTTGTGAATATTTTTGTGTTTTAAATACGGGAATATTATAACTACGATTAAGGTCGGTCCCTGGAAGATCAGCAGAAAGCTTAAGTTGCCAAAAATAATAATCCCCCTGTTGCTCAACATCGGCTTCGGGTAGATTATCTGGTACATCAAAGCGAAACTTTAGTTGCAGACCATTAGCGGCAAGAACTTTTTTGGCAAATCCAACTTCCGCCCATTTGATATTTTTACGTCTAGATCGGTTGTTGCTATTGCCTGAGATATAGCTGTATATGCATTGCAGTTCAATTTTAAACTGAGCGTTAAATGTAGCCTTATTTTTTAGCAGTAATACACCGCCTACATGCCCACCAATAGAACCAGGGTAAGGGTCTAAATTAAGTTCAATTACTCCAAAACGACGCCATTCCAGTGTCATTTTCCAGGCTTTATAAAATAAAAACAAACCGACGAGTGGAAATAATAAAGCGATTAAGGCCGCATAGTTTTGCTTGTTTAGTTCCTCGGGTAAGACAAATAAGACGGGAGAGCTAATGGCAGTCCAAAATATTGCAAATAACCAGATAGCCCAGATGTTTTTTTTTGCATCAGAGCGTAAAGGCTGCTTACGCCATTGTTTTTTGTTTAACCAGAGTTGTAGAGCTTGTGTTGAATTATTGGATTGATTTATGGGGGACTGTTTTTCAAATTGATGTTGATCATTGGATTGTGTTTGTTTCCACTGCTGACGAAATTGAGATAGGGAAGGTCTGTTTCGGCTAGAACTTTTCTTATTTGAGGTTTTAATGCTAGCAAATATGATCAATAAGCCGATTAAAATAAATACAGAACAAAAGGCTGAGATCAGACTAAATAAGCCCCAGCGCATATTTTTGTCGATTACTGAATGGCTTGGCTCATCTGGTTTATACCAGATACCTATGGCATGATAATTCTTTTTTGCATGTTGTAGCTGGGTAGCCATTTCTGTTTGATAATCACCTATATTATCGTTGAACAGGCTAACTGAGACCCGGCTGTTTTCATATTCAAGTCCATTAATGGTATAAATATAACGTGCCTTAACTTGATTTGAACTGTAGGAAGCATCTAGTAACAAGGCTGAAGCAGGCTGCCAGCTTTGCATATTTTGCCAGGACTGATAAGTAGGAATAGCAGTATCCAGTGCTATTTGTACGCCTCCAAAGATAAAGGCAGAACCAATAATGATGCCAAATAATTTTGAAATCAAGCGCTTACCCCTATGTGGTTAAGTTAATAAATTTAAAGAAAATGTTTTTTGCTCTTAAGCCCCCTCTTGATGGAGGGGGTTGGGGGTGGAGAAATTTAATTAGATTATTTTTTCCTTATGCCTTTATCTATTTTGGAAAGTCTTTTAAACAACATTTACCCGAAGGATTACGCACTTCACAGGCGCAACTTTTATTTTTAGTTTTGTCTTCGACAAAGCGCTTGATCTCAGGATTACTTCGGGCATCAGGCATAGCTAATAGCAAAGCAATAACACAGCGTGGCCTGTTCGGTTTTATTCTTGATACTTATATTCTCCCTTAATTCTGACCGCTTGATTAATGAATTATCGGCACCAAAATAGACGAGATCACAGGCTGTAGAGTCACAAAAAAAATAGTCTTGCTGTGTTTCCTGCCAAAGCCAGGGGGCTTTAATATGGTGGAGGATGGTTTTTACAGAAATGGGTTTACATGGTTGGCTGCAGATCGGACAAGGATGATTTTTAGATAGGCCTTTTGCAGAACCGGAACAACAGTCAGACATAGTGTTTACCTTGGGTCAGGGGGAGAAGCAATTTTACATGTAATACAGAGTGAAAAAATGCTGGAACAAAAGAATGAAGAGAGCCTTGTCGTTAGTATAGATGGCTTTCTTTAATAGTTAGTTATTTCTCACTATTTTATTCAACACCCTCTAGGTCGAAGAAGAGAAGTGGTGGTGTAACAGAATGAATTGACTGATGTGCATGACAATGTAATTCATTATTTTTGAGCCAGATGAAAGTGTAGATAAGTTACGTCCTGTTTACCGGGACCATTGGTCCATAACCTATAGTCTTGTATGCTTTCCTGGCTAATCACTGTCGCAATGGCAGCAAAAAGATCAGTCAGATATTCCCTGTCATTCTCAGAAAAATCACCAATATTTTTTATATCTTTTTTCGGGGCAAAAATATAATGGATTCTGTATTTTGGTCTAGGGTGTTTAAATACAATGGTTTTATCGGTTTCTAAAATTATTCCAGGAATCATTAGAGGTAGCTTTTGTACACCAATAGATGCCATTAGCCCGAGTAACTCTTCTCTTGATGAAGTGTGACTCTGTTTACCTAACTTAATAAGTTGTCGAGGTCTAGAGTCTGAGAAGAGCCACCAGCCAATTAATAGGCCCAAAGCAAAACTACACAGCAATCCAGTAATTAGCATGATGCCCCCTTATTTAACTTTATTTTGCGCAGATATTGTTGTGGTTTATAACCGTTTAATATTGCTTAGAGCAATAGCTAATGCCAAGAAGGATATGTTGGAGCATATCCGCCCCCAACATGATACTAATTCTAATCTTAAAGGTCTTGCCATTGCTTTAGTCGGGTACAAAAATGTATTGCGCGTTATGGAAAGATTCTAATGCCCTTCCACCGCCTTTATTAAGTAGTTTATTTAGAATTCATGCTTAAGGCAATAGCTTCGGCGATTTTGATGCCATCAATTGCAGCTGACATAATTCCCCCTGCATAACCCGCACCTTCACCGGCAGGATACAAGCCTTTGGTATTGATACTTTGAAAGTCTTTGCCACGTTTAATGTTGATGGGGGAAGATGTTCTGGTTTCTACCCCTGTCAGTAAGGCGTCGTCTAGTGCAAAGCCTTTGATTTTTCTATTAAAGGCGGGAAGGGCTTCACGTATGGCTTCTATACAAAAATCAGGTAAAGCATCGGTTAGATCAGTTAATTTAATACCCGGTTTGAATGATGGCTCAATGTGACCTAATTTTTCAGAACTTTTACCTTTGAGGAAGTCGCCGACTTTTTGAGCGGGCGCGTCATAATTATTGCCCCCCATCAAATAGGCTTTATTTTCAAGCTGTCGCTGTAACTCTATTCCTGCTAATGGATGTCCAGGATAATCGGAAGGATCAATACCGACCACAACAGCGCTATTGGCATTGCGTTCGTTACGTGAATATTGACTCATGCCATTGGTGACTACACATTGTTCTTCTGAGCTGGCCGCGACGACTGTGCCGCCTGGACACATACAAAAACTATAAACCGAGCGGCCATTTTTACAGTGGTGTACCAGTTTGTAATCTGCTGCACCTAAAATTTCATTACCCGCATTATCTCCAAAGCGCGCTTGATCAATCATTGATTGTTCATGTTCTATGCGAAAACCAATAGAGAAGGGTTTGGCCTCAATATAGACATTTTTGTCATACAGCATTTGAAATGTGTCTCTGGCACTATGACCAACGGCAAGCACTACATGTCGGGATTTTATTTTTTCACCGCTAGCCAAGGTGAGTCCAGTAATTTGACCTTGTTCAATATCTAAATCATCAACTCTGGCACTAAACCTTATCTCACCACCTAGTTCAATGATTTTTGCCCGCATTTTTTCTACCATGGAGACTAACCTAAAGGTACCGATATGAGGTTTGCTAACGAACATGATTTCTTCAGGTGCACCCGCTGCAACAAATTCAGTGAGTACTTTACGGCTATATTGTTTGGGGTCTTTCACTTGGCTATAAAGCTTGCCATCAGAAAATGTACCTGCACCACCTTCACCAAATTGAACATTGGATTCTGTATTGAGTATTTTTTTACGCCAAAAACCAAAAGTGTCTTTGGTGCGTTCGCGTACTTCTTTGCCGCGTTCAAGAATGATGGGTTTATACCCCATTTGGGCTAATAATAAGCCAGCCAATAGACCGCAAGGGCCAAACCCGATAACCACAGGACGCTCGGTTAAATCATCAGCTGCTTGAGCGACAGCGTGATAAATTAAATCGGGGGTGGTTTTAATTAATGGGTTATCGACAAATTTTTCTAGCAATAAGGGGTTGATAGAGGTTTCTACATCAAGCGTATAGATAAGGAATATATTGGCTTTTTTTCTGGCATCGTAACCGCGTCGAAATACTTCAAAACTTAGGAGTTGATCAGAGCTAATTTCCAGGGTCGATAAAATGATGTTAACCAGCGCATCTTCATCGTGGTTCAGAGGTAGTTTAATGTTAGATAGACGTATCATGTCAACAGGCTTCCAATCGTTGAGTGGTTACTTAGTTAGAGTAAAAATGGTATTTTACGGCATAAATTAAAGCGACGCCGAATAGATTTTAAACTTGAGTTAAGCAGGCCACGGTGCGAGTGGTATGTATTTATTATGATAATAAATGTTAAGTTTGGCTGCTTGTTTAATTTATATCTGTATACAAGCAGAGCGCGAAGTATCTTTTCTTTGAATGCAAGATTCAAGGACTGATGCCTTTTTTTGTAAATCAAAGACCTTTTTCCTATTTCAAGTTGGTTGACCTTATGATTATTTTTAATAAGCTGTAGAAATTTGATTATTAAATGGCAGTGTGTTTTATTGTGATAATAAACAATTGATTTTGTTAAGGGGGAAAATATGACAACAGTACATGATGTGACCAAGCTTATAGGTAATACTGATTTGGTTCAATTGCAACATTTGCTTAAGCAGGGTTCAGCAGATGTTTTTGTAAAATTGGAATCTCGAAATCCTGGAGGCTCTGTTAAAGATAGAATTGGCCTTGCAATGATTGTGGCAGCAGAAAAATCAACTCAATTAAAGTCAGGGGGAACAATCGTTGAACCGACTTCAGGTAATACGGGTATTGCTTTGGCTATGGTTGCTGCTGCGCGAGGATATAGATGTATTCTAACAATGCCTGAAACAATGTCAGTTGAAAGGCGGCAATTATTAGCATTGTATGGTGCTGAGATTGTTTTGACACCAGGTCCTGAGGGGATGAAAGGAGCAATAGCTAAAGCAACTGAAATTGTGGCTGCAACAGAGGGGGCCTTTATGCCTCAGCAATTTGAAAATCCGGAAAATCCAGAGATACACCGGAAAACAACCGCTCAGGAAATTTGGGCTTCTACAAATGGCAAAGTTGATGCTTTTGTTTGTGGTGTGGGAACGGGCGGAACAATTACTGGTGTGGCTGATGTGATCAAAAATAGAAATAAAGATTTTCAAGCCATTGCTGTAGAGCCCTCTGAATCACCTGTCATTTCAGGTGGCGTTCATAGCCCTCATAAAATTCAAGGCATAGGCGCAGGGTTTATACCTAAAAACCTGAATATAGATTTAGTTGATTCAATTGAACAAGTCAGTACTGAAGAGGCTTTTGCTATGCGTAAACGACTAATAGAGGAAGAGGGCATAATGGCTGGAATATCATCAGGTGCTAGTGTGTGTGCGGCTTTGCGAGTTGCAGAACAAATGGGAACAGGGAAAACCGTAGTTACGATTATTCATGATACTGGAGAACGTTATTTGAGTATGGGATGATAGCTTGTCATCTGCTTTAATGGCAATTAAAGATCTCAGGCTTAAGTAAAAACTAAATCCGTGAGTTCATAATAGATAATGTTTTATTCATTTAGCGACTGGAAAGCATTTCAGACAAAAAGGACAATAAAATCGATTTTCAATCTAGTCTGACCCCATTGATTGCAATTTGCATTACCTAATCAATTAGTAGTTCCATCACGGTCTAATGGTTTTGGGTCCTGAGGAGAAAAATATTCATTTTCCCCATCATCAAAATTATCGACAGCATCCTGAGGTGAATAGTAATTTTTTAAATCTATATCATCGGCTCTAGATGGTTTAACCATAAAGACAGAGCTTCTTTTTCCATCTTGCATCTGTAATTTAGGTCTATCAGCCCAGCTTTTGTTCATCCAGTCAGTATAATATTTATCGTACTTCGATCTTATACTTGGCATGTTTTGATTTGCCCAAAGTTCTGAATCAGAAGTCTTTTTCACCCATTCACAAGCTAATAGCCAATTATTAAACTGATCAGATTTAAGCCTATCTTGAACAACTGGCTTAAGTGAAAACCGAGCTTTCCACCACCCCATTCTAGGGATAATGATTGCATAATATGTCCTGTTGGCCTCTAAAGTAGCCGACATAAAACCTGCATTTTCTCCAATAACCATAAAAAGGTGCTCTCCTGGGTCTAACTGATAAGCTACTTTTTTCTTTGCCGCCACTATCCCAACTAAACTTGGCTTATCTTCCTCTATTTCAAAAACGCTAGACTGTACGGAATGCCCATTTCTAGAGGGACGCAAGAATACAATAATAGACTTTCCGTACTCTGGTTCATTGATCACATCACTTATTGCGACAGTTTCCATATGTTTGACTGTACCAGAACAACCAGTCAAAAGTAGTTGGAGTAATAATAGTGCAATAAAAGCTAAAAATAGTTTTCTTGGAGCCATAATCATTTGTCTTTCCAGTTATCGATTATTTTACTAAATAAGGAATTGTGTGTGCCACGGATAGAGCCACCTAGTTCCAGTATCTATATATCAATCGATGTTTTAAAGTCATAAACAGAGACTAGAGAGAAAGTTATATACATTTGTTATTTACTGTACTTAGCTCTCAGTCGATTTACATTTCATTGTCTGATTAGATTCTCTAACATATACCTATTAGCAATAGCATTTCAACTGAGTATTATTATCAGGAATTGATTAATTTGATAACTATGTCTATCCATCTTGTATTGGCTATCAAAATAAAACCTCCACCCCCAGCACCACACGATCATTCTGCTTACAATTTCAGGGTCTTTGATTTATGGTTTCTAACAATGTCGACTGACTGTCGAATAGGGGAAACTAAAGGGGGAATCAATAGGGTCAGACTCGATTGAAATAGATAATGTTTTATTCATTTAGCGACTGGAAAGCATTTCAGACAAAAAGGACAATAAAATCGATTTTCAATCGAGTCTGACCCCATTGATTTGATCTTAAAGATTAGACGAGAAGATTAGGGGCAGGTCTTGACTATTGCTCTGTTCATGCCCATGCCTAGATCCCCTATATATTAGATATGTTTCAAACTTGTCCAATCCGAACTAAACCTGTTGAGTCATTCCGAACAAGGCAAGTATCAAGCCCGATTATTTTTAAGTTAGTTTGCTACTACCGGATCAGATCAAGAAATTCATTCGGTGCTGGTGTCTCGAAGGTGAGTCGCTTGCCAGTCTTTGGTCGCGTAATACTTAGGCG